>Ga0306926_10000399_pt1 | contig 39716 bp, 42 predicted proteins | sample flu12Cox44000178_FD_203759 | JGI IMG/M metagenome (GOLD analysis project Ga0306926, IMG submission 203759) | Lab enrichment of tropical soil microbial communities from Luquillo Experimental Forest, Puerto Rico - flux8day.12C.oxic.44.000.178 (v2)... | ecosystem: Environmental > Terrestrial >... | reverse complement strand
GTGGCGCATATGGGGGCGCCGAGCGTGGTCGCAGCCGTTGCCGGCTCCAAGGGCGACCTGGGGCTGGTGCCCGCATTCGACATTGCGGGCGCCGGCGCCTGGTGGAATGCCCTTGAGGGCGACTTCGCGCCCAAGATCATCGCGCGGCTTCCCTTCGTGGAACGCGCGGACCATCCGGCCGGCCTGGCGGTATTTGTCATCTCGCGCGCCTCGCCGGACGCCATGGTCAGGGAGGTGGAGACCTGGAGCGTGCGGGTTGCCGGCTGGAATGCGCAGGCGGCGCGCGAGGTGTGTTTGCTTTCCGAGGTGCTTGCGGTGCCCGACCACGCCTTTGACGGAGCAGTCCTGCTCTTGTCGATACCGCAAGCGGGCAGCATCGAGGCAGCCACGCGTGCTCTGGTCAAATCCGGGGCATCCGTTCGGTCCTCGACTTTCGTAGGCAGCCATGCGACCCGCTATCGGATTGCGCCCAGCGGGGCCGCTGCCGGCGGCCGTTTCTCCGGAGCATGAACATGCCGCTCCCGCAGCGTCCGCAGCCGCGTCCCGGCGTGCTTGCCATCGATCCCTATGTGCCGGGCAAGAGCGCGGCCACCAGCGTCGGGCGCGTCTTCAAGCTGTCATCGAATGAGACTCCGCTCGGCCCCAGTCCGCATGCGATTGCCGCCTACCGCGAGGTCGCCGGGCACCTGCAGGAGTACCCCGACGGCGCATCGACCGCCTTGCGCGAAGCGATCGGGCGTGCATTCGGGCTTGATCCCGCGCGCATCGTATGCGGTGCCGGCTCGGATGATCTTTTGAACCTCCTGGCCGACGCCTTCCTCCGCGATGGCGACGAAGCGATCCATACCACGCATGGCTTTCTCGTTTACCCCATCGCGACGCTTGGCTCGGGCGCCACGCCGGTCGCGGCGGCGGAGCGCAATTACACCGCCGACGTCGATGCGATGCTGGCTGCGGTATCGGAGCGCACGAAGGTCGTGTTTCTTGCCAATCCGAACAATCCGACCGGTACCTATGTGTCGTTCGATGAGATAAAGCGCTTGCGGCGCGGCCTGCCGCCGCATGTGCTGCTCGTGCTGGATGCCGCCTACGCCGAATACGTGCGCCGCAACGATTATGAGGCCGGGATCGAGCTGGTTGCCACGTCGGAGAACGTTGTGATGTGCCGGACGTTCTCCAAGATCTACGGCTTGGCGGCGCTTCGCCTGGGCTGGCTTTATGGGCCGGCGCACATCGTGGATGCGGTGAACCGGATTCGCGGGCCGTTCAATGTCAACGCCCCGGCGATGGCTGCCGGAATCGCCGCGATAGCGGACAGCGCGCATATCGCAGCCGCGCAGGCGCATAACGAGCGCTGGCTCGGCTGGCTCCTCGATGAGATCAGCAAGCTCGGCCTTACCGTAACACCGAGCGTCGCCAATTTCGTGCTGATTCACTTTCCGAAGGCCGCAGGTCGTACTGCCGAGGATGCCGACCGCTTTCTCAGCAGTCGCGGGCTCATTCTCCGGCGCGTGAGTGCCTACAAGCTGCCGAATGCGCTGCGTATGAGCGTGGGCAGCGAGGAAGCGAACCGCCTCGCGGTATCCGCGCTTTCCGAGTTCATGGGCTAGTGTGGCGGATGAGCTCCTCTTTCGTGTTCAACCGCGTGGCGCTGATCGGAATGGGCTTGATCGGCTCGTCCATTGCACGGGCCGCGCGCGCGCAAGGCGCCGCAAGATCGATTGTGGCCACGGCCCGCTCGCAGGCCACGCGCCGGCGCGTGGCCGAGTTGGGCCTCGCCGATCAGGTGGTCGAAACAAACGCGGCAGCTGTGGAGGGCGCTGATCTCGTCATCCTCTGCATCCCGGTCGGCGCCGCCGGCGCGGTGGCAGCGCAGATCAGCTCGCATCTGGCGGCGAACGCCACCGTCTCCGACGTCGGTTCCGTCAAGGGCGCGGTGATGCGCGACGTGTTGCCCCACATTCCCGCGGGCGTGCATTTCGTGCCGGCTCATCCGGTTGCGGGGACCGAGAATTCCGGGCCGGATGCCGGCTTCGCCGAGCTATTCGTCAATCGCTGGTGCATTCTCACGCCTGCAGCAGACACCGACCCGGCCGCCGTGCAGCGGTTGGAGAAGTTTTGGCGGCTGCTCGGCGCAAATGTGGAGATAATGTCGGCCGAGCACCACGACCTCGTGCTCGGAATCACAAGCCATCTTCCCCACCTCATCGCCTATACCATTGTCGGCACGGCGGACGAATTGAGCCAGGTGACGCGCTCGGAAGTACTCCAGTTCTCCGCCGGCGGCTTTCGTGATTTCACCCGGATCGCGGCCTCCGATCCTACCATGTGGCGCGACGTGTTCCTTGCCAACAAGGATGCTGTTTTGGAGATGCTGGGGCGCTTTCAGGAGGATCTGGCGGCGCTGACGCGCGCCATCAGACGCGGCGACGGCGACACCCTGTTCGACCATTTCAGAAGAACGCGCGCCATTCGCCGCGGAATCGTCGAGATCGGCCAGGATTCCCCCGCGCCCGACTTCGGCCGCCCGCATCAGGACCTGCCGCACGAGCGGCTGCCGCGTCCTTATTCGGTGGATCCCTAGAACAGGGGAGGCACCTCGCCGACCGGGAACGGCCCAAGAAATACTCTTCCATCGACGAACCGGACCGCCAATGTTGTCGCCGGCTTGCCGTCGAGCTCGCCGCGTTGGCCGAGCACCGCGACCAGCCCCGGCGCTGCACTCCGCCGGGCGATGCTGCCGAGCCCGGGCATGAGTTGGTCGAGGGCATTTAACGCGGAGCCCACCTGGCCCTCTGACATGACCCGCTCCAGGTCGAGCATCTTGAGAAGCTTTTCGATCCCGACAATTGTGACCCGCAGATTTCCATCGAGGCCGCCACGTGCGGTGAGCTTCAGAGCGCCGGCCCCTGCCGCAATGACGTCGTCTTGCCGGATGCGTGCCTCGGTAATTTCGACTTCGCCGCCGCGGGCCTGCCATTGCTTGAGCTGATCCGGCAAGGGTTTCCGCGTGAGACCATCGAGGCCGTGAATGACGCTGCTGATGTCGGCATCGGTAGGCCTTGCGAGCACGGCATGAATTTTCCCGGCGACAGAGTGCTTGAGCTGCAGGTTGGTCTCGATTGCCGGCTCGTCTGCACGCGAGCCGGAAGCAGGACGGCCGTGCAGCTCGAAATGCTGCGCTTCGAACTCGGGAGCATTGCCGGCCGCTGCACCTTCGCGCACGGAGAGATTATCTAACGCCAGCGAACCGCGTTCCGGCTCCGAGGGCAGGCCACGCATGCTCGCCCGGGCGATACTCCAATTAACCAGATAATCGATTCCGCCGCTCCGTTGCGATATGTTGAGCGGGCCGGTCATCTCGCTGATCATGAGCTTGGGATCGTAGACCTGCACCACGGCCAGCAGGGAAGGCAGGTTCAGCTTGTAACCCGGCAGCTCTGCGAGCTGGAAAACGCCGCCGTCGCAGCGCACCTCGATCCGGAACGGATAACCTCCGATCGAAAGGGATGCGCATTCCTGCTGCCGTCCAGCCTGGCGTTCACGCTCGAACCAGCCGGCGACCTGCGTCTTCGCCTGGGAGGCCGCATAAAACCACAATCCTGTCCAGGCGACAGCGAGCGCCACCAGCAGCCCGAATACAATCAGCAGCGGCCAGGATCGGCGGCGCGGCGGTGCCGACGGGAAGACGGAATTCGACATGTCCGGTGCTCCTTTTGCCCATCCCAAAACGCCCAATGCGGCGATTAAAAGTCGAACCGCTTGCATGGGCTGCGACATTCGCTGATATCGCGGCATGGACCCCGATCCCGCGCATGCCGGTGAAGACCTCTGGGTGTTTGCTTACGGCTCGCTGATGTGGCGGCCGGATTTTCCGTTTGTCGAGCAGATCGAAGCGCGTCTCATAGGAGCGCATCGCGCGCTCTGCGTCTATTCCTTTGTCCACCGCGGGACGGCCGAGCGACCGGGCCTGGTGCTCGGGCTCGACCGGGGCGGAGCCTGCCGCGGCATCGCCTATCGGGTGGCGGTCGCCGAGCGCATCCGCACCGTTGCCTATCTGCGCAGGCGCGAGCAGGTTACGTCAGTCTACCGGGAGGTCATCCGCCCGGTCTGGCTAAGGCGGCAACCCGAGGAGAGGGTGCCGGCCCTGTGCTACATGGTCGACCGCGGTCACCCGCAATACGCGGGAAGACTGGCGCTGGAGCAGCAGCTGCATCACGTTCGACAAGGTCATGGCGTGTCGGGCGCGAATCGCGATTATGTGATTGCGACGGTCACCTCGCTGGAGCGGCTCGGATATCGGGAGACCCAACTGCATCAGCTGGCGCAGATGCTCGGAGGCCACAGATCGGATGTCAGAGGCCAAATCTCGGGCTGCCAGGACTGACGGTGGTCTCATTGCCGGACATCGGGCATCCGCAAGCCGAGGGCTGCTTGCTCACTCTTTCCTTCTTTCAGCAGGCGGGTCGCTCCGGCTTCGATCTCCCGCTGCAATCGCTCGAAAAAGCTGTCCTTGTCCAAGCCGGGCGGAATCGGATCGAGCACTTCGACGCGGATCGTGCCGGGGTTGCGCCGCAGCGAGCGCCGCGGCCAGAACAGCCCGGAATTGAGCGCGACCGGCAGGCACGCGACGCCGGTCTCCAGATAGAGGTGGACAACACCATATTTGTATTGCGGCGCTGCGCCGGGAGGCCTTCGGGTACCTTCCGGAAAAATGATGATCTGACGATTGCGCGCAAGCTCGCGCCGCACCCGCGCGTTCATGTCGGTGAGCGCGCGCGATCCCTTGCTTCGATCCACGGCAATCATGCCGGCCTTCGCCGTGTACCAGCCGAAGAACGGTATCCACATCAGCTCGCGTTTCATGATGTAGGCGGGGTCGCGCAGAAGCAGCACCAGCGCGAACGTTTCCCATAACGACTGGTGCTTGCAGGCGACGATCAGCGGGCCGCATGCGATCTTCTCGATGCCGTGAAACTCGGCCGTAGTCCCGCAGACCGTCCGCAACAGCCAGAGATTGCTTCGCGCCCAGAACCTGGCGACTGCGAGGATTCCCCGACGCGGCATCGCCAGTGTCGGCAGCGCCAGGATCAATATAACGACCAGATTCAGATAAAACAGTACGTTGAATATGACGGACCGGATGGTGAGCACGGATCTGCCTGCATGAGAAAATCGATCGAGCCGTCGCCCCCCGGCGCTGCCGGAGAGCGCCTTGAGATCAGCTCATAGCTGCGGCAGCGGGATTGAGCCCCATGCGAAGCCGCGCGAAGATCAATTTCATGTATTCGGTGAGCATAAGCCGAGCCGTGGTGCGGCTCGCCCACCACGGCTCCGCGCGCTGCCTTTCGGTGATGACCGGGAACGGCATGAGCGCAACGCCGGGCAGCTGGTGGGCGATCTCTGCGAGGGCGCGGGGCATGTGATAGTTCGAAGTCACGACGATCAGCGAGTGCAGCCCGTTCTGCTCGGCCCACCGTCTGATCTCGATCGCATTTCCCAGCGTGTTGACTGACCGGTCGAAGTCCACGCAACAGCGCACCCATTTTTCCAGCTCGGGATTGAGCCGGGAGATTTCGCGTGAGCTGGTCGTGCGGTTGACCCCGCTGATCAGCAGCCTGCGTCCGCGGCCGGAAGCCAGCAGCTCGATGGCGTCGGCGATGCGCGAAGCGCCGCCGGTCAGCGCGACGATGCCGTCGGCATCCCTGCTGAGTTTCGCTTCGTGAGCGGGAACGCGCCCTACGAACCATGCAAAGCCCCCCGCCAGCGCCAGCCCGGCTGCGGCGCAGACCAGGAGACTTGACCTGCCGATCCGGCGCGTGAGGTGCCGTGGCGCCTGCGCCGATCGGGTCATCCTGTCATTGCCGAAATTGGACTGGGCCGCCGGCATCTTTGCTTATCCCGCCTTACGGGAATCATAAATTTCGGCGACGCGTTGGCAAGGGGAGGGTGCGCGATTTTCACGCGGATTCGTCGCGCCCCCTCGCGGACAGGCTAATGCCGACATCTTATTGAACAGTTTCAATGGTTCGATTGACGGTGCGCCGGGAGGTGGCGGCGGTGACGGCAGCCACCAGAGCGATCTGCGCCAGAACCGCCAGATAACCCAGTGCTCCGATCGAGAACGTCCCGAACATGGCCGCAAGCTCATCGCCAGCCGCAGTGCCGGTGAACCGGTCACTCGCGAGATCGGCGACGGCAAGCAGCGCGATCGCGGTGCCTCCCCCTAGCAAGCCTCCCTTGAGCCCCAGATTGAGGAAATGACGCTGAAAGTGTGTTGCGATGAAATTGTCCTTGGCGCCGATGAGATGCAGCACCTCGATCACCGGACGATTGCTTGCCACCGCTGCGCGTGCGGCAAATGTCACGCAAAGCACGGTCGCGATCAGCACCAGCAAAAGCACCGCAATGCCACCCGCCACAGCTGCGTCCGCCATGGCGCGCATGCGAGCGACAAATCCGCGATGGTCATCGAGGCTGGCACCTGGAATCTGCTCACCGACCAGTGCACGCAGCCGCGCAAGGTCGGGAACGGCGCCCCCTGCGATGCGGACCACGATGATGCGCGGGAGCGGAAGCTCCTCGAATTGCAAGCCGCTTCCCAACCACGGCTCGAGCAGGCGCACGGTCTCGTCCCTTGAATAGGGCCTCACCTCCGCGACGCCCGGAAAGGCGCGGGCAAGAGCAACGGTCTTGGCGACGTCGCTCTCGATATCGCGGCCGGCCGCCGCCCGGATCTGGATCGTGACCTCGCGCGCGACGTCCGCCTCCCATTCACTTGCCGCGGTTCGCACCAGCATGACCCCGCCGATAGTAAGCGAAGCGAGAAATGTCATGATGGCGACGACCCCCACGAGCGCGCGGCCGTGAATGGTTGCTTGCGGCACGATCGGGGTCTCGAACCGGCGCGCCGGCTCGACCGCGAAAGACGACGGTTCCTCGTGCGCGCGCGAGTCCTCGTCTTGGTCGATTGCATCAGTCGTAGACATGCATACGGCCTTCGTGCAGCACCAAACGGCGCGCGTCGAACTGATCCATCAAGGCAATGTCGTGGGTGGCGATCACAACCGAGGTGCCTGACTTGTTGAGCTCGACAAACAGGCGCAGCAGCCGTTGCGCCAGAGTGGGATCGACATTGCCTGTCGGCTCGTCCGCGAGCAGAAGCTGCGGCTGCGCAATAACGGCTCGCGCAATGGCAGCCCGCTGCTTCTCTCCGCCCGAGAGCACGGGCGGCAACGCCCATATGCGATCGCCGAGTCCTACCCAGTTGAGAAGCTCCACGACCTCCGTGCGGTAGCTCTGCTCGCTCTGCCCCATCACGCGCAGCGGCAGTGCGACATTCTCGAATGTCGTCATGTGATCGAGCAATCTAAAATCCTGGAACACGATGCCGATGCGGCGCCTCAGGGTCGACAGGGCATCCTTGCTCAACGTGGCAACGTCATGCCCGAAGATGGTCGCCAGGCCGCGGGTCGGCCGCAGCGCGAGGAAAAGTAGGCGCAGCAACGAGCTCTTGCCCGCGCCGGAGGGTCCGGTGAGGAACTGAAACGAATGCGGATCGATGCGGAAGGTAAGATCGCGCAGCACCTCGGGACCAAGCCCGTAGCGCAGACCCACATGCTCGAATCGCACCACGTGCCTGCTTCCACCGGATCATTCCCTCACGCGCGGGAATCACGTTGCGTGCAGCGATCATTATAGCAGGAACGCGGCCGAAGTCGGCCAGGCCCACACGTGGAACGCGGCCGGACGGGCGAGCGCGGAGCTTGCGGGACCGCTGCCGCCGCAGCATGGTTTTCCCCTCATTGAGGAACGGGCCGAGTTTGCTCGCAATCCCCACGATCCGACGTACCGCGTTGACCGGATCACAGGCTGATCGCGATTAGTAATCGTGCAGAAGCCGCTCGATGTAGTCCAGCTCGAGCTGCGGGCGGAAAGTCTCGCCGAAACGACGCCGCAATTCCTCGAGAATCCGGCGTGCGCGCTGGACGTCGATTTCGCCCGGCACCTTCACGGTCGTGTCGTCGCCGTAATCGCGGCCGCGCAATGGGCGGCCAAGCGGATCGGTGTCCTGCTGGGCGCGTGCCGGCCCGAGGCGCCCGGGCTGTCCATTCGGACCGGGGCCGATCATGCCCTGCTGCTGCATCGATTGTGCGAGATTCTGAGCCCCGCGCCGCAAGGCTTCGAGTGCGCGGCCTTGCGATTCAACGGCGCTATCCGCGTTGCCCTCTCCAAGCTCGCCTTCGGCATCGCCCATGGCTTCCCCGGCACGGCCGAGCTGATCCAGTTCGCCCTGCCCCTGCTGACCTTGCCCGAAGCCGCGTTTGCGCAATTCTTCCATCAGCTTCTTGAGCTGATCGCGCAGCGACTGCTGATTCTCCCGCAGCTCCCCCATCTGGTTGCCGGGCTGCTGCTCCTGGCCTTGCTGCCCCTGACCCTGCTGTCCGCGCTGGCCGCGCATGCGGTCGCGGCGCTGGTCTTGGCCCTGCTGAAAGGTACGATCGCGCAATTGCTGTTGCTTGCGTATCATGTCGCCAAGCTCGTCCAGCGCCGACATCATGTCGTCATCGCCGTCGTCCATCTGCTGGCCGGGACGGGCCATCTGCAGGTTCTCGAGCATGGACTGGAGCTCCTGCAGCATCCGGCGCGCGGCATCCTTGGCGCCGGAGCGCGATAGCTGCTCGAGCCGATCGATCATGCTCCGCAGATCCTGCGGACGCAGTTGGCGCATATTGGGGTCCAGCGGCCGAGCAAGCTGCTGCGGGTTCCTGCGCATTTGCTCCGCCAACGCCTGCATGAACTTGTCCAGCGCGGCGCGCAGCTGATCGGTAAGCTTCTTGATCTCCTCGTCGCTGGCGCCACGCTCGAGCGCCTGCCGCAGAGCCTCCTCCGCGGCGCGCATCGCCTGCTCCGCGTCGGAGACGCTGCCATCCTCGATGTGCACCGCCATGTCCCACATACGGTCGACCACTTCACGTAACTGATCGTCGCTCTTGGCGCGTGACAGCTGCCAGAAGATCGAGCGCAATCCGAGATAGACGCTGGCCTCGATGTGGAAGCGCTCGGGCGCGAGCGTGAGCGCATCGAGCGCCGTGAGCACATTTGCCTGGGCGTCGCCGTCGAGCGCAAGCAGGCGCCGTTGCTCAATGAGCGCGCGTGCAACCGGTTTGCTGAACGGCCGCTCCGGCAGGCGCATCTCGAAGGGTTCGCTGCGGCCCTCGTTGCCGGCTTCGTCGCGGGCGGTCAGGGTCATCGCCACATCCGCCCCGGCCCACGGATGCTCGGTCAGGTCCTTGATGGTCTGCCCGGTGCCGTTGCGGGTGCGCGCCTGGGGCAGCACCAGGGGAAAGTTGGGGGCTTCGTAAAGCGCACGCGCCCGGTTGCCGGCGTCGCTGTTGAGCGAGCTGAAGGTCGCCTGTGCGCCAACAACGCCGTAGTCATCCTCGAGCTTATAGGTCAATTGCAGGCTGCCGCGCGCCTGCGCCTGCGGATCCTTCGCAAGCGCAATCGTCGGCGGGTGGTCGCGGACAGCGGTGAATTGCCAGCTCACATCCCGAGAGGAAGCGCCGCGCACGGTCACCGTCCCGGCCTCGTTGATGACGAAGCGGCGTTCTTCGGTACCTTTCGCGCTGACCGGTTGTGCCCCTGCCGGAGCCTCGGAGATCCCTCCGCTCGCATCCACATCGAGGTGAATGCCGCTGGCGCGGACAAAGAGCGTGCTGCCCGCGGGCACCGTAGCTGCAGTTCCAGTCGGCACGGGCTCACCCGGTCGCAAGCCCTGCAGGATCAATGGCGGCTTTCCCGTATAGGTAGGTGGGCTGACCCAGGCGTCGACGCGGAAATTGGCCGGCAACATTACCCCCTGCCAGTCGAACGCGGCGGCGAGCCGCCGCGTCCGCTCGCCGCCGGCGGCAATGAAGGTTGCGACCGCCAGAACGACCACCAGGGCGCGCACAGCAATGGGGTCGCGCAAAGCGAGCCGCGGCGCAGGGAGCCCGGCCTTAAGGGTTTTGCCCGCACGCAGCGCGCGCTCGATGTGGGCGCGCCACAGCGCGAGCGCATGGCTGTCTTTGGTCGGTACGGCAATTTCGTCCGCAATCGTGGTCGCGGGCCGATGGGGGAGGCCCGAATTGCGGTCAAGCCGGCGCAATCCGTCCATCCTGCTCGGCGCTCGAAGCGTCAGCAGCTGCGCGAAAGCGGCAGCCGTGAGCAGGAAAAAGATGCCGAGACCGGCAACCCTGCCGTAGGCCGGCAGCCAGAGCCAGACCCCGAGCCACGATAGGGCGAGGAACAATCCAACGACGGTTGCCAGGGAAGCCAGAGCCGGCCACAGCCGTTCCCAGAAAATGGTCCAGCGCACCCGCAGCAAGGCGCGCCCGAGCGGCTCATTGCCGGAAACCGGGGAAGAAGCGTGCTCCGGCATTGTGGTTTCGGGAGGTCCTTCGTCCAAAGAGCTCTCCGCAGGCGAGAATCTGCCCAAGCCGTCGATATATCACGCAAATAGGGCGGCGCCAGCGGGCAAAAGGAAGGCACCTCCCGATTAAAACGGCGTCAGCTCCATTAAGGTTCGCCTCGCCTTTACAGCCAAGGCGCCAGCCGGTCGAGCGCAATGAGCTCTTCGACTTGCAGGCGAGGACGCACGAGCGCCCATTCTCCTTTCCGGACAAGCACTTCCGGAATCAATGGCCGGGTGTTGTACGTTCCGGCCTGCGCCGCCCCGTAGGCACCCGCGGTCATGATCGCGAGCAGGTCGCCTGCCTGTGCAGGCGCCAGCTCGCGATCGAGCGCAAAAAAATCACCGGACTCGCAAACGGGCCCGACCACATCGACCGGGATGCGGTTGCCGCCTTGCTGCATGCGCACCGGCCGGATGTCGTGGTGGGCCTCGTAGAGCGTGGGGCGGATGAGATCATTCATGCCGGCGTCCACGATGACAAACGTCCGCGACTCGCCGCGCTTGAGGTGGATCACTCGCGTGACCAGGATCCCCGCATTGCCGACGATGATACGGCCGGGCTCGAGCACGAGCGTGCATTCGAGATTGCGGGTCGCCCGCTTGACGATTTCGGCGTAGACCAAAGCATCCGGCGGCGGTTCGCCCTCGTCGCGATAAGCAATGCCGAGGCCGCCGCCGAGATCGATATGGCTGATGCCATGCCCGTCGGCGCGCAAGGTCAGCACAAAATCGGTGAGCAGCGCAAACGCATTCTCGAATGGGGCGAGCTCGGTGATCTGACTCCCGATGTGCATGTCGACGCCGGTCACCTGCAGGCCGGGAAGCTTGGCCGCCAGCGCATAGACGTCGCGCGCCCGGCTGATCGGGATACCGAACTTGTTCTCGGACCTGCCTGTTGCGATTTTCCTGTGCGTCCTGGCATCGACATCCGGATTGACGCGCACCGAGATCCTCGCCGTGCGCGCCTTGCCCACGGCAATGGAAGAAAGGAGCGCAAGCTCGGGTTCGGATTCGACATTGACGCAGAGGATGCCCTCATCGACGGCCAAGGCGAGCTCGTCCGCCGTCTTGCCGATGCCGGAGAACATGATCTTTTCCGAAGGGATGCCGGCGGCCCTTGCGCGCTTGAGCTCACCTGCAGAGACCACATCGGCGCCGGCGCCGCGATCGGCCAGCGTCTTGACCACGGCCTGGTTCGAATTGGCTTTGAGAGCGTAGCAGACAAGGGCCTTCACGTCGGAGAAGGCTCCTGCGAATACGTCGAAATGGTGCGTCAACGTCGCGGTCGAATAGCAATAGTACGGCGTGCCGACCGATTGTGCGACATCGATAAGATTGACCGCCTCGGCGTGCAGCACGCCGTCGCGATACGCAAAATGATGCATCAACCGCCTCGTGGCTGGGGCTCGCCCGCATTGGGCTCAATTGAGCAGGAAAGCTCCCTAGCGCGGCGGCGGAGGCGGCGCCATCGGCTGGCCATCAGGCGCGGCCGGCGGTGGTGCGGGAGCGGCCATGGGCGGAGCATCGAGCCCGGCTTTTCGCCCGCAGCCGGCAAGCGCGACGGCCGAGACGAGCAGCATGAGCATCGTGCCGACGGCTGCGCCCCGAGGAGCCCAAATGCCGCAAAAGGAACTCAAATCGGGCACTCCCTCGGTGGATGCCGGGTCTGGAGCAAAGCGGTCCTGCTCCAGGAGATCACTCGGAAGCGGCAACAGCGTGGCCATGCACCGGAGCTCGGCTCATTTCGAGAGCGCCTTGAGCCAGCGGCTTGCCTCCCGGCGTATGTTGTCAGGCGCGGTCCCGCCGTGGCTCACGCGGCTCTCGACCGAACTCTCCACCGAGAGCACGCGAAAGACGTCTTCGGTTATGCGGGGCTCGATGGCCTGCATCGCGGCCAGGGGCAGCCGGTCGAGGGGGATTTTTTCGGCGGCCGCCTGCGCCACGATGCGGCCGGTAACATGGTGCGCCGCGCGGAACGGCATGTCGAGCTCGCGCACCAGCCAGTCCGCCAAATCCGTTGCGGTGGAGTAGCCCTCGCCCGCGGCCGCGCGCATGCGCTCGACGTGCGGCGTCAAGTCCCTCACCATGCCGGTCATGGCAGCAAGCGACAGCGTCAATTCGGAAAACGCGGCCATCGCTCCTTCCTTGTCCTCCTGCATGTCCTTCTGATAGGCGAGCGGGAGGCCCTTCATCACGATCAGGAGCGCGTCGAGCGCACCAATGATGCGGCCGGCCTTCGCACGAACCAGCTCGGCGGCGTCGGGATTTCGCTTCTGCGGCATGATCGAGGAGCCGGTTGTGAAGCTGTCGGAGAGCGAAATGAGCCCAAGAAGCGGCGAGCACCACATCACGATCTCCTCGGCAAACCGCGAAAGGTGCATCGCCGTGATTGCGGCCGCGGAAAGCGTCTCCAGCGCGAAATCGCGATCGGATACCGCGTCAATCGAGTTGGCCATCGCCGCGTCAAAGCCGAGCGCCTTCGCGGTTGCGGCTCGGTCTACCGGGAACGCCGTGCCCGCGAGCGCGGCGGCGCCGAGCGGGGATTGATTGAGCCGCCTGCGCGCGTCGCGAAAGCGGCCGCGATCACGCTCGGCCATCTCCACATAGGCGAGAAGATGGTGTCCGAAAGTGACGGGCTGGGCGGTCTGCAGATGCGTGAAACCCGGCATCACGGTCGCGGCGTGCGCGAGCGCCTTTTCCGCGAGCGCCGTCTGGTAGCCGGCAAGGGCTCCGTCGATGCTGTCGACGGCGTCCCTGATCCACAGCCTGAAAGCGGTCGCCACCTGGTCGTTGCGCGAGCGTGCGACGTGCAGCCGCCCCGCCGCCGGTCCGATCAGCTCGGCCAGCCGGCTCTCTACGTTCATATGGATGTCTTCGAGCGAACGCTTGAACTCGAACGTGCCGCGCTCGATCTCTGACAGGATCGTGTCTAGACCGTGAGCGATTTGGCGGGCATCCTGTGCGGAGATGATGCCTTGCTCGGCGAGCATCGCGGCGTGCGCCTTGCTCGCCGCGATGTCCTGGCGAAAGAGGTGCCGATCGACATCAATGGATGCATTGATGTCCTGCATGATGGCGTCGGGCGACCGTGTGAAGCGGCCCCCCCACATTTCGTTGCTCATGGCCCGCTCGCCTGCGACACGATCCAATCAAGAAGGACCCTGGCACCGATGATGCTCGCGCCCCGCCAATCGCGTTACCGGCCGCGCCGGCGCCACCTGCTGGCGCTCGGGATTATCGGCATGGTCGTTGGGTCGCTCGCGGCGGCGGTATACGGGATAGTCGGCTTGCCGCGCAATGCGCCTGACGCCGCCTGCGCGGGAGCGGTCGAGTTCGCACGGCGGCTCGCTCCGCTGGCACGCGGCGAAGTGGCGGCGTTTGCAGTCGCCGAGAAGGCGCTGGCCGTGCCGGACCTCGCGTTTCGCGACGCGAGCGGCGGCGAACGCCGCCTCTCGCAGTGGCGCGGGCGCACCGTGCTGCTCAATCTGTGGGCGACCTGGTGCGTACCCTGCCGAACCGAAATGCCGGCCCTCGACGCGCTTGAAGGACGGCTCGGCGGACCGCGTTTCGAGGTGGTCGCTGTGAATATCGACACCCGCGATTCCGGCAAGCCGCGATCCTGGCTGGCGACCGCCGGCGTCGACAAGCTCGGCTATTACGCCGATCCGAGCGCGAAGGTCTTTCAGGATTTGAAGACCGTCGGACGCGCAATCGGCATGCCGACGACGCTGCTGGTTGATCCGGCGGGTTGCGAGATCGGCACCATGGCGGGACCCGCGGAATGGGCAGGCGCGGATGGCGTCGCGCTCGTCACGGCGGCGCTGGCCGCGACCAGAGGCTGACTATGCCGCGCGACGCTTTCTTGTTGTGCGCGTCTTTTCCGCGGGACGAGCGGTAAGCGTGAGACCAAGCGCGCGGACAACGCGCATGACCGTGGTGAACTCGGGATTGCCGGCTTCTCCAAGCGCCCGGTAAAGGCTCTCCCGATTCAACCCGGCGGTCTTTGCAACCTGTCCCATGCCGCGAGCGCGCGCCACAACACCAAGAGCGTCGCGCACGAAATCCGCATCGCCGGTCTCAAGCGCCGCAGTGATGTATGCAACCTGCCGTTCCTCGCTGTTGAGGTATTCGGCCGCGTCGAATCGTGTCGTTCTGGCCATCAGAACGCCTTTGCCAGTTCCTGCGCCCGCCGGATGTCCTGTCGTTGCGTGCGCTTGTCTCCACCGCATAACAGGATCACGACCGCTGCTCCGCGAATGACATAGTAGATGCGGTATCCGGGACCATAATCAATCCGCATTTCCATGACGCTGCCGCCAACGGCTTTGGCATCGCCTGAATTTCCTTGCTCCATGCGACGAATACGGCCGACTATTCTTGCAATGGCATTGACATCCTTGAGACGGTGCAGCCAACGCGAAAACTCCGCGGTTTGGCGCACCTCCACCATGCCGGAGTTGTAGCTCATAAGCTACAATAAGGCAAGAAGCCGCTGAAAAGAATTCAGCCCACCTTGATCGCACGTGTCGCAGGCGCGATGCTTCGATTGGGACTGTCTTCCGCTTACCGCGTCGGCACCGGCTTCTCGCCGCGATAATCATAGAAGCCGCGCTGGGTCTTGCGCCCGAGCCACCCGGCCTCGACGTATTTCACCAGCAGCGGGCAGGGGCGATATTTGGAATCCGCCAACCCCTCGTGCAGCACCTGCATGACGGAGAGGCAGGTATCGAGCCCTATGAAGTCGGCGAGCTCGAGCGGACCCATGGGATGATGCGCGCCAAGCCGCATGGCGGTATCGATTGCCTCGACGTTGCCCACCCCCTCATAGAGCGTATAGATGGCTTCATTGATCATCGGCAGCAGAATGCGGTTGACGATGAAGGCGGGGAAGTCCTCGGCGACGGCGATGGTCTTGCCGAGCGTGGCCACGAACTGCTTGGTCGTATCGAACGTCGCGTCGTCGGTGGCGATGCCGCGGATGAGCTCGACCAGCTCCATGAGCGGGACCGGGTTCATGAAATGAATGCCGATGAACCGCTCCGGACGGTCGGTCGATGAGGCAAGCCGGGTGATCGAGATCGACGACGTGTTGCTCCCCACGATGGCGTCCGGTTTGAGCGTCGGGCAGAGCTGGGCGAAGATCGTGCGTTTCACGTCTTCCTTTTCCGTCGCTGCCTCGATCACGAGGTCGCAATCGCCGAAAGCGTCGAACGATTCTGCAAGCGAGATACGCTTGAGCGCCGCCTGACGTTCCTCCTCGGTGATGCGCTTGCGGCTGACCTGCCGCGCCATGTTGCCGTTGATGGTCGCGATTCCTGCCTTGACGCGGTCGGCGGAAAGGTCATTGAGCTTGACCTCGAAGCCGGCGAGCGCGGTGACATGGGCAATGCCGCTGCCCATCTGTCCCGCGCCGATGACGCCGATCTTGCGGATGGTGAAGGACGTACTGTTGGACCGTGCTCTCGGCCGTTCTTTGACTTCGATCATGTTCATTCGCCTGTATCTATGCCGGTCCGGCTCGCGATGCCACGACGGCGGTCAACGGCCAAGTTTTCCCAGCTCCGCCGCGAGTTCCGGCAGCGCCTGGTAGAGATCTGCCACGAGACCATAGTCGGCAACCTGAAAAATCGGCGCGTCAGCGTCCTTGTTGATGGCCACGATGATTTTTGAATCTTTCATCCCGGCAAGATGCTGTATGGCACCCGATATGCCGACCGCGATGTAAAGCTCGGGCGCAACCACCTTGCCGGTCTGGCCGACCTGCCAGTCGTTGGGCGCGTATCCGGCATCGACAGCCGCGCGCGAGGCCCCCACTGCCGCCCCCAGCTTATCGGCGACCGGTTCGATGTATTTCGCGAAATTTTCCCGGCTCTGCATTGCCCGTCCGCCGGAGATTATGATCTTGGCCGAGGTCAGCTCCGGGCGCTCCGATTTTGACAGCTCCTCGGCGACGAAGGCGGAGATGCCGGGGTCCGCCGCGCCGACAATCTCCTCGACCAAAGCAGTACCGCTCAAGCCGGTCGCCTGGAAGGTGGAGGTGCGCACCGTGATCACCTTGATCTTGTCGCGTGAGCGTACGGTCTGCACCGCATTGCCGGCATAGATCAGCCGCTCGAATGTGTCGGGCGCGATGACCTTGACGATGTCGGAGACCTGCATCACGTCGAGCAATGCAGCCACCCTGGGCATGATGTTCTTGCCGGAGGTGGTGGCGGGCGCGACGAGAGCGTCATAGGAGGGCGCCAGCGACACCAGCAGCGCGGCCAGCGGCTCCGCCAGCATGTGCTCGTAGGCGGCGCCGTCGGCAAGCAGCACCTTTTTTGCGCCGTCGAGAGCGGCGGCCGCCTCCGCAACCGGCCGGCACGCCCTGCCGGCAACGAGCACATGCACCTCGGCGCCCAGCGCCTTTGCGGCGGTCAGCGCCTTGTGGGTTGCGTCTTTGAGGATTTTGCCGTCGTGTTCGGCGAGGAGAAGCGTGGTCATATCCGGACAATCATCAAATCACACCCATCTCGTTCTTGAGCTTGTCGACGAGCTCGCCCACCGTCTTCACCGTGACCCCGGCCTTGCGCCCCGGCGGCTCCGCGGTCCGCAGGATTTCGAGACGCGGCGAAAGGTCGATGCCGTACGCATCGGGCGTTTTCTCGTCGATCGGCTTCTTTCTTGCCTTCATGATATTTGGCAGGCTCGCGTAGCGCGGCTCGTTGAGGCGCAGATCGGTCGTCACGATGGCAGGCGCCTTGAGCTTGACCGTCTGCAGCCCGCCGTCGACCTCGCGCGTGACCAGCACATGATCGCCTTCGATCACCAGCTTGGATGCAAAGGTGCCCTGCGGCCATCCGGTCAGCGCTGCGAGCATCTGACCGGTCTGATTGCAGTCGTCGTCGATCGCCTGCTTACCCATGATGACAAGCCCGGGCTGCTCCTGGTCAACGATGGCCTTGAGAATCTTTGCGACGGCGAGCGGCTCGGCGGCCTTGTCAGTCTTCACCAGGATGCCGCGGTCGGCACCCATGGCGAGCCCGTTGCGGATGGTCTCGGCGGCCTGCGCCGGCCCGATCGAAACGCAGACAATCTCGGTTGCCTCGCCCCGTTCCTTGAGCCGGAGCGCCTCTTCGACGGCGATCTCATCGAAGGGATTCATGGACATCTTGACGTTTGCAAGCTCGACGCCGCTGCCGTCGCCCCGCACGCGAATCTTGACGTTGTAATCGACGACCCGTTTCACGGGAACCAGGATTTTCATAAATCTGCTCGCACGAGGAATCAAAGCCTCGATCGCCGGCAAAACCGGCCGCAAATTACTGGTCGGCGCGTTGCAGTGTCAACGGATGCGGTCGGCTCCGACGCGCGGAACGGTCGGGCCGATCCGCACCACAGTTTCTCTCGCCGGCTGCATGCACTCGAACAGCTTTACCGACCGCGGCTTGAGCAATGGAAAAAGCACGGCGCCAGCCAGCATGCCGCCGAAATGGCACCAATAGGCGACCTCGCTCTTTGACGACGCGCCGAGATTCCATAACTGGGTGATCACGAACAGGCCCACCACCCAATAAGCGCTTATCCGAAGGGGAATGATGCCCAAAAGAACGGTGATCTTGGCGCACGGACGCAGCATCAGATAGGCGATGACGACACCCGCGATCGACCCTGAGGCACCGATCAGCTCAATGCCGGAATGCGGATCGACCGCAACGAAAACGAGGCCGCCGACAATACCCGCTGCCAGATAGAAGAGAAGATAGCGCGCGCCCCCCAGCGCACGCTCTATGTCGTCGCCGAACACCCACAGAAAGATCATGTTGCCGAGGAGATGCCCGATATCGGCATGGAAGAACTGATAGGTGATGAGCGTCGTGATCGGCGGCAGCGCGCCGCGCGCCGAGATATGCCCGCGCAGGGCGGCGGGCGTGAGGCTGAAAGTGTCGATTATCCGGTCCAGCCCGGCCTGCGGGGCCATGGCCTCGAACAGGAAGACCGCCATGTTGGCCGCAATCAGACCCCACGTGACCACCGGCTTCACCGGCTGGGTGAAGGGGTTATCGTCGTAGATCGGCACCACCACGGAAGGCCTCCCGTCAGCGGTTTTGTCCCGGCTGCCACAGCACGTCGCAGGCGCCCTTGTCGTTGGCATGCCGGCCGGCGACGAACAGGAGGTCGGAGAGCCGGTTGACGTATTTCAATGCCGCGGCGGTGACACCCTCGCTCGATTTGTCGGCGAGCTCGGCCATCAGCCGCTCGCCGCGCCGGCAGACCGTGCGAGCGAGGTGGAGGTAAGCGGCGGCCGGGCGCCCGCCCGGCAGAATGAAAGATCGCAGCGGCGCGAGATCGGCGTTGAGCGCGTCGATCTGGCGCTCGAGCCATTCCACCTGCGCGTCGGTGACGGTCAGGCGCGCTCCGCCGGGACCTTTCTGCGCGAGACAGAGATCCGCTTCCACGTCGAACAGGTCGTTTTGTATGTGCGCGAGCAGCGCATCGAGAGCCTGGTCGCCGGCGTGAACGCGCGCCAGCCCGATGGCCGCGCTGAGCTCGTCCAGCGTTCCATAGACGGCGATGCGCAGGTCGTATTTCTTGCGCCGTTCGCCGTTGCCGAGCGCGGTGGTGCCGTCATCGCCGGTGCGCGTATAGATCCGGTTGAGAACGACCATCGCGCGTCCTACCGGCCCATCGCCCAGATCGTCAGCATGATGACGACGATCGCGATGAATTGCAGCAGCACGCGCAGCCGCATCAGCTTCTGCGATCGATGCGGCGAGCCGCCGCGCATCATGTTGGTGAGACCCATCAGAAGCACCACCGCGACCGCCGCGATTGCGATCGGAACCAGCGCGTGGGAAAGGAACTCGGACATTGCTCCTTTTAGCACTTCGCTTCGCGCGAGGCCATTACGCCGGCTGCAATTGCGGTGCCGCCCTGGCGGCAGCCCGCTTGACGCTGCCACCGCGCGCACCCTACAGCATGACCCGGGAAAGCGGGTTCCGGTCTTCGGAAAAAGCATCAGGCGCCTGTCAGGAGGCGGAGCGCGATGATGGTTCGATCAAAAACATCCCGTTCTCAAGGACCGCGATCATGATTGTCGACTTCCAGCACCACTTCACGCCGCGCGAGCTCATGCCGAAGGATCTCGGCCGCCGCAAGCTCGTCTCCTACGATGAGAACGGGGCGCCCAGCTTCATCATGCATTGGATGCTGTTCGATCTCGACGAGCATATCTGCATGATGGACGAGGCCGGGATCGACGTCGCTGTTCTCACCAGTGCGGCCGGCATGTGCGCCGACATCGACAGGTCGCGCCTGTGCAACGAGACGGCCAAGCGCGCCGAGCGCGATTATCCCGGCCGTTTCATCGGTGCCGCGCACGCCAATCCGCTCGGCGGTGCCGAGGCGCTGCGCGAGCTCGCCCGCTGCAAACACGAGCTCAATTTTCCGGGGGTGGTGATCACGTCCGAGACCGACGGCCTCTATCTCGATGCGCCGGTGTTCGAGCCGTTCTGGAGCGCGTGCGAGAAGTTCGGTTTGTTCGTGTTCGTGCATCCCGCGCTAAAGCTCAACCAGACCGGCCAGTTCGACGGCTACGACACCGCGCGCTCGGTGGGACGCGAATTCTCGCTGGTCATGGCCACCATTCGGCTCGTCAACTCCGGCGTCTTTGACCGTCATCCCGGCCTCACCGTCCACATGTCGCACCTTGGCGGCGGGCTGTCCGCGCTTCTCGGACGCATCCGCTCCTACCAGGACAAGGAGTTCTGGGGCACGCTCGACAACGCCCGCCACGGCATGAAGGCGAAGCACGATTTCGACCATTATCTGCATCACAACATGGTGTTCGACACGGCCGGCTTCTGCGGCGCCATCGGCGCGGTCAACAGTGCGCTGCTGGAAATCCCGGTTTCCCGCATCGTGTTTGCCACCGATTACCCGCAGGAAATCCGGGAACGACAGGCGGTTGCCGATTTCGTCAATGAGCTGCGCGCGCTTGGCGGCAACGGAGAGGCGATCCTTGCCGGCAACGTGGGCAAGCTCATCAGCACGCCGGCGCGGGCGGCCTGACCGGCGTGCGCGTCGTTATTGCGGTCTGCATGCGAGCGAGCGCAGCGGCGCGGGGGGCAGCGCTCGCTCTTGGGCTTTTCACGATCAGCTGGCTGCTTGCCGGTATCGGCGATCTCAGCTTCATCTCCCGCGCGCGGGGTCAGCCAGCCGCACTTACAGGGTCACAATCGGATGCCCTCAATACCTACAACAACGCGGTCCACGACTTTAAGTCGCTCCTGAGCCAGCGCCGCGCGCAGATCAATTCGAAGGAGCCGCTGCCGAGCCTGCCCGGGCAGGCGCTCTATCTTGCGCGCAACGGCATGATAAGCGCGTATAAGGATCTCACCGACGCGCTTCCGGCCAAAATCGGAAGACCAAACAAATTTGGAATTCCTCCGGCGTATTTCGATGCCGACAATGAGCCGCTTCTCGATGAGTACGTGTCGCTCTTCAACATCATGCAGGCGCCGCCCGCCAATGCGCAAAGCTCGGATACTCCGTTCAAGGACGTGGTCAGCCTGGGAACCGTTATTGCAAGAGCGAAGGGTCTCTATGCGGCCCATGCCGAAATGGCGGGTCGCATCAGCCTGGGCCTGTTCTTTGCGGAGACAAACGGCAATCAGAACATAGGGAATGCGCGCTCGAATACGTACAAGGGAAGCCTGCAGACGGGCGTTGCCGAGGACCACAACGGCCAGAGGAAATGGGCGGCGATCAAGACATCGGTGGCGGCCCTTGATCCCGCGCTGGACGTCCGCGACAGCAGGGAAGAGGCGCGGGTCGGCAGCCTGGATCATCGCTTCAATCACTGGACCGCCGTGCGCGACGGCTTGATGAACGCGCACGCGGAGCTTTTCCCGCAGATCCCGGCGATTGCAAAGGCGATGCCAAATTCGATTGATCAGATGAAGGTTTTTGAGCTGATCCAGATCATCCCCAGCCCGACGAGGGCGGCCCTGGCCTCAGGCAACCTGGCCGGCTCTCGTGTTTCCGACCCGAAGATCATGGGATATCTGCGCAACAACAGCATGTTCACTTTCGGGAGAGTTGACCGGGCAAGGACGTCAGCAACCTTCCGCGAAATTCTGGATGCGATGTGGTTGTTCAACGACAAATTCGAACGGGCGCTTTCCAAATTCAACGAGATCAAGGCAGGGCAAAAAGAGTAAGAAGGGGCGGTTGCCAGTCAGGCGCCATCGCCGCCGTACCTGTCGTCTTCAGCGATCACTCCTACCCGGTACCCGGTCGGACGCTTTGATCGCAGGCTCTCTTTCAAAGTCGCGAATGCCGAGCGCCACTGCGGATCGTCATCACGAGTTCGCGGCTGCGGCGAGATTCTGGCGACGGGGATGTCGTTCCTGGTGATCACGATTGTTTCGCCACGCTCGACAGCCGCAATGAGCTGCGAGAAATCCTGGTTGGCCTCTCGAACGGTGGCAAACAGGCGCGGCAGACCCGCCAAGCGGTCAGCGCCCTCCCGGTTGCCAGCAGTCCGGTCCGGCAGAAAACGAAAAGGTCTACACGTCGCGCAAGTCAACGGCGGCGCGCGCCAGAACTTCCACGATCCGCGGCTCCGACCTCGGATCATCCTGCAAGCGTTTCGCTGCGACCTCGCGCAGGTTGTCGAGTGCGGCTTTCACGAGCGGTGCGGAACCGGTCCGGTCCTCCTCGTCTCCGAAGCGCTCGCGCATGCGCCTTGCCTTTTTCCCGATATGGGCAAGCCTGTTCATCACGGCATCCACCACCTCGCGGTTCTCTTCCAGATAGGCGCGGCCTTCATCGGTGATGGTGTAGAGCTTCTTGGCACCTTCCGCCTGCGAGCTCAGATAACCCGCCTCTTCCAGATAGGTGAGCGTCGGATAGACAATGCCGGGGCTTGGCGAATACCAGCCGGACGTCCTTTCCTCGAGCTGCTTGATGATGTCGTAGCCGTGCCGCGGCTGTTCCGCGATCAGGGCAAGCGCGATCAATCGCAGGTCGCCGTGCGCCAGCATGCGGCCTGCGCGCCTGAACTCGCCGCCGCCGCGCCCCTGCATCTCGTCCCACCCGCCTCTGCGGCCCCATCGGCCGCGGCCATGTCGTCCGCCGCCCCAATCCCCGCCACGGTGCGATTCATGAAATCTCATTCCGAACATTCTGATTACCTCAGTTGATTAAGATGTGGCTGTAGATATAGCATATAAAGATATAATGCAAGATATATCTGCTATATTTAAATATCTATTTTATATCAATATGTTGGGTCAATCGTCGGCCGGGAAGTACTGGGCGGACCAGCGAGGCTGCCTGGACCGCGGATCAGGTTGAGCAGCCGGCGAATTCCGACCGCCTGGGGCCAGACGTTGCGGATCACAAAATCGTGCCGGCAGGACCGTCCGAGCTCGGTGGAACGGGCTATCCTGCGCCTGAGATTGCCGTCGCTTCCCCGCTGGCGGGAGGCGAGCCGCACCTGGAGAATTCGTTGCGGCGCCGTGATCAGAACGACCGCCACGTTGGCATATCGCCCGCGCGCAGCATCGACGATGGTTCGCGAGACATTGCACACCACGGTGCGGCCGGCGCGGATATCATCCTCGATGGCGAGCGGGATCCCGTAGCGGTTGCCATGGGCCTCCCACCAGAGCGCGAAAGTGCCCGCCGTGATCGCCCGATCGAAGGCGTCGCGATTTAATGTATCGTGATCCTCGAAGGCGGAGGCAGGCCGCGTGATGACGCGGCGAGGAAATGCCACCGTGCTGTCGCCTGCGCAGCCCTGCCGGACGCCGTCAATCAACGTATCCTTGCCGGCGCCGCTTGGTCCGACGACCAGAACCAGCCGACCCGGACCGAGCATGCCGTGCCGCGGCTCCTTGCGCGGGCGCGTACCGACCGAGGTCACGCCACGCGCCTGCCCGAGCGCCAGACCGTGCGCACGACCGGCAGCTGCTCCACAATGCGCACCCGGATCAGGTCGGCGCGCTTGCCGGGCGCGATCTCGCCGCGATCATCGAGCCCGACCGCCTGGGCCGGCGTCTTGGTGACCGTTCGGACGGCGGCTGCCAGATCGCGGCTGCGGCCGATCTCGGACAGCCGCAGCGCCGCCGGCAGCAGGCTCGCCGGCATATAGTCGGATGAGAGCACGTCAAGCGCCCCCGTTTGCGCAAGCTCGGCGGTTGCGACGTTGCCGGCGTGGGAACCGCCGCGCACGAGATTGGGCGCTCCCATCAGAACCCGGATGCCGGTGGCGTGCAGCGCCTGCGCTGCCTGCGCCGTGGTGGGAAACTCGGCGATTGCAACCCGGTCGTGGATGGCCTGCTCGACGTGTTCGAGCGTCGTGTCGTCATGGCTCGCCAGCGGCGTGCCGTGCGCGCGGGCAAGCGCGACCAGGCCGCGATAATTTTGCGCGGCATGGGCGGCCTGATATTCGATGCGCTTCGCAAACAGGGCGTCGAGCTCGGCGTCGGTCAGGCTTGCCTTCTTGCCGCGGTAGTAGTCCCGCAGCTTCCGTTCGTCGCGAAACTGGCGCTGTCCGGGGGTGTGGTCCATCAGCGAGAGCAGGCGAACATCGCTGCGGCCGATCAGCTCCGCCGCCTCCGCGACAACGTTGGGCATCGGTACTTCGCACCGCAGGTGAAGAAAGTGGTTGACCCGCAGCATGCGCGCTGCGCGCGCCTGTGCGATCGCATGCGCCAGCACGGCGGCTTCCCCATCGACCTCCTCGGCGCCGTCCTCGCTCCAAACGCGCAGGGAATCGAGAACGGTGGTGATGCCGCAGGTCGCCAGCTGGCCGTCGAAGGAGACCACCGCCGCCACCGGATGCCAATGGACATTGGGCCGCGGCGCATAGTGCGCCTCGAGATGGTCGGTGTGGAGCTCCACCATGCCCGGCATGAGCAGATCGCCGTCGAGATCCTCGCCGCGCTCCGGGGCGCGACCCTCGCCGATCTCGACGATCATGCCGTTCGAGATGGCAAGCCAGCCGTCCGGCACAATGGTGTCGGCGAGCACCAGGCAGGCATTGCGCAGGACAACATCCGAGCGGGCGCCCTCCAGCGCGTCTTTCGTGGCGCCTTGCGCCGTCGCGCCTTCCCTGGCCGCGGCTTGCCTCATGCCGCCACCGCGAAATTCGTCAAATCCACGACCGCATCGGCAATCTTCTCGCGCACGCCCTCGTCGTGGACGACCGCGACGATGGCTGCTCCCTGCTTTTTTTTCTCGACAATCAGGCTCGTGACAATGGCGCAGTTTGCGGCATCGAGCGAGGCGGTCGGCTCATCCAGCAGCAGAACAGGCAGCTTCGGCAGGAATCCGCGGGCAATGTTGACCCGCTGCTGCTCGCCGCCCGAGAATGTCGCCGGCGGCAGGCTTCGCAGCGATCCGGGAATATTGAGTCTTTGCAGAAGCTCGCCTGCGCGCGAGCGGGCGTCCTCGCGCGATGTGCCGTTGCCGAAGAGCGGCTCGGCGACGACGTCAATTGCCGCCACGCGCGGAACGGCGCGCAGGAACTGGCTGACATAGCCGATCGTGCTCCTGCGCAGCGCAAGCATGCGCCGCGGCGGCGCATGCGCCACGTCGGTCTGCTGGCCGCCGTTGCAAACCAGGATTTGCCCCGCATCGCACCGATAGCTGCCGAAGATCATCTTCAGCACCGATGATTTGCCGATCCCGGAGCGGCCGGCGAGCACCACGCATTCCCCCGCTCGGACGGAAAACGTGAGGCCGGCCACGACCGGCAGCCGCAAGGCGCCCTGCAGGTGCATAGTGAAGGTCTTGGAAACCGCAATGAGCTCGAGCGCCACCGGCATGACTTTGCTCATGGAGGCAGGATCGATGCGACCAGAAGCTGCGTATAGGGCTCCCTTGGGTCGTCCAGCACCTGGTCGGTGAGCCCGGCCTCGATGACGTCTCCTTCCTTCATGACCATAATCCGATGAGACAACAGCCGTGCGACGGCGAGGTCGTGGGTCACGACCACGACCGAAAGGCCGAGATCGGCGGCAAGGCCGCGCAGCAGGTCGAGCAGCCGCGCCTGCACCGAGACGTCGAGGCCGCCCGTGGGCTCGTCCATGAGAATCAGGCGCGGCTGCGTCACCAGGTTGCGAGCGATCTGCAGGCGCTGCCGCATCCCGCCGGAGTAGGTGAGGGGAAAATCATCGATGCGGGAGGCATCGATCTCGACCCGATGCAGCCAGTCAGCCGCGGTATCCCGAATTCGGCCGTAGTGCTGCCAGCCGAGCGCCATCAGGCGCTCGCCCACATTGGCGCCGGCCGAGACCCGCATGCGCAGGCCCATTGCCGGATCCTGATGGACGAATCCCCAATCTGTCCGCGCAAGCAGCCGGCGTTCGGCTTCATCCAGCGCGGCGAGGTCACGCGTGACCCCGTCACGCATGCGATAGAGCACCCGGCCGGACGTTGCTTCCATCTGCGAGGACAGAAGGTTCAGGAGCGTGGTCTTGCCGGAGCCCGACTCGCCCACCACCGCCATCACCTCGCCCTCGTAAAGCTCGAACGACACGTCGCGGCAGCCGAGCCGGTGGCCGTACCATTTGCTCAGCCCGTCTGCGATAAGAAGCGGCTGCTCGTCGGGCATTCCGGTCACCGCGGTCATGGCGACACCGGCGCGAGCTCGAGACGGAAGCTGTAGCCATGGCGGGTGAAGCCCAGCGACTCGTAGAGCGCATGCGCGCGCTCGCGCCTGGCATTCGATGACAGCACGAGCTTGTAGCAGCCCTTCTCGCGGCATCGGTCATGGGCAAACCGCATCATGGCTTTGCCGATGCCGGCGCTCTGGAATTCAGGGGAGACGACGACGTCTTCGACAATGCCGGATGGGGTGCCGAGATGACCGAGGTTGTCCATCACCAGCAGCGCAAAGCTGCCAACAATGCGGCTGTGATTCTCGGCAACATAGAGCGTGTAGTCCGGATAGGCGGCAAATCGCGCGAGCAGGCGCCTTGCTTCCTCCAACGGCAGCACCCGGCCATTGTCGAAATCCGGCTGAGCGTAGAGCTCGAGCACGGCGGGAAGGTCGGCGGCGGTGGCCTGCCGCACCTGGATGCTGGATGCTTCAATCATGCGCCGGCTCCTTCGCTTCGGACGCCTGCGACCCGGCGCGTCGGGTTGCGCAATAATCCGTGTCCGAGCAGACGAACATCCGGCCGCCGCGGTCGTCGGTGATGACCTCGTCGAGGAAGCTGTCGGTCGCGCCGCACAGCGCGCAGCTGCCGTCGAGGCGGTAGCGCTCGAACGGGTGATCCTCGAAGTCGAGCGAGCGCACCGCAGTATGCGGGGGGATCGCGTAGATGCGCTTCTCGCGCCCGGCGCCGAACAGCTGCAACGCCGCGCACTTGTCCATCTTCGGGTTGTCGAACTTCGGCGTCGGCGAGGGGTCCATGACATAGCGGTCGTCGACCTTCACCGGATAGGCGTAGGTGGTGGCGATATGCCCGTGCCGGGCGATGTCCTCGTAAAGCTTCACGTGCATGAGCCCATATTCGGCGAGCGCATGCATGCGGCGCGTTTCCGTCTCGCGCGGCTCGAGAAAGCGCAGCGGCTCCGGGATCGGCACCTGGTAAACGAGAATCTGGTGCTCTCCGAGCGCGCTCTCCGGGATGCGGTGCCGGGTCTGAATGACGGTTGCCTGCTGCGTGCTGGCGGTGGTGCGCACGCCGGCGGTTCTGGTGAAGAATTTCCGGATTGACACCGCGTTTGTGGTGTCATCGGAACCCTGGTCGATGACCTTGAGCACATCGTCTGCTCCCAGGATCGATGCGGTCACCTGCACGCCGCCCGTGCCCCAACCGTAAGGCATGGGCATTTCGCGGCTCGCGAACGGCACCTGGTAGCCCGGAATTGCCACTGCCTTGAGGATGGCGCGCCGGATCATGCGCTTGGTCTGCTCGTCGAGATAGGCGAAGTTGTAGACCGGCGCGTTCATTCCGCCGCCTCCCGCATCGACCGGGTGACCGCATCCTGATTCTCGAACTCGGCGCGAAGCCGTCGAAGAAGACCGAGCTCGGCCTGGAAGTCGACGTAGTGCGGCAGCTTGAGATGCTCGACGAAGCCGGTCGCCTGCACGTTGTCGGAGTGCGAGAGCACGAACTCTTCGTCCTGCGCCGGAGCCTTGATCTCCTCCCCCAGTTCGCGCGCGCGCAATGCGCGGTCGACCAGCGCCATGGCCATGGCCTTGCGCTCGCAATGGCCAAAGGTGAGACCGTAGCCGCGCGTGAACCGCGGCGCCTCGCTGCCGGAGCCGCGGAACTGGTTGATCATCTGGCATTCGGTGACGGTGATTGTCCCCAGCGGCACGGGAAAACCGATCTCCTCGGGTGCGATCTCGACCTCGACCTCGCCGAGCCGGATCTCCCCCGCGAACGGGTGGGTGCGGCCATAGCCGCGCTGGGTCGAGTAGCCGAGCGCCAGCAGAAATCCTTCGTCCCCGCGCGCGAGATTCTGCAAACGAAGATCGCGATCGGCCGGAAAATTCAGCGGGTCATGGGTGAGATCGCCGATCCGGCCATCGGCCGCGGCTTGCGGTGATTGCTCGATCAGGCCGTCGGCGCCGAGGAGATCGGTCACCCGCGGCATGGCGCCCATCGCCGGCGCGCGTTCCGGCTCGGCTGAGCCCTCGCGCTCGGAGGGCGCCTCCAGCAGCCTGTGCGTATAGTCGAATGTGGGCCCCAGGACCTGGCCACCGGGCAGGTCCTTGAAGGTCGCCGATATGCGCCGGCGCACGGCCATGGCGCCGGTGTCGACCGGCTCGCTCCCGCCGAAGCGCGGCAGCGTGGCGCGGAAGGCGCGCAGGAGAAAGATCGCCTCGATGAGGTCGCCGCGCGCCTGCTTGATGGCAAGCGCCGCAAGCTCGCGATCATAGAGCGAGCCCTCGCACATGACGCGGTCGACCGCGAGGCTCAGCTGTTCGGTGATTTGATGGAGCGACAGCTCGGGCACCGAGGGATCGCCGCGCCGCTCATGGGCGAGCAGCCGATGCGCATTTTCGATCGCCTTTTCCCCGCCCTTGGCCGCCACGTACATCTCAACCCTCCTCGCCTGCGACGCGCACGGAGCGCGGCAGCGCGGCCACCTCGTTCGCGGTGGCCAGAATGAGGTCGACGCCGCGCGGAAACAGGCGGCGATTGGCGACGAGCCGGTCGCCGATATCAAGGGGAAGCGGCGAGGCGCGAAGCGATTGCCGGTCTCGCACTCCCGGTCCGGTCAGGATGAGAGCGGATCCCGACCGCAGCGTTTCGACTTGCAGGACAATCGTCGTCGAGCGGTCCGGATAGTCGGGCATCCCGGGATTGAAACGGTCGAAGGGCGGCAGCTCCGAGGGCTCGCTCGCGAGCGCGAAGGCTGCCGCGCGGGGATCGTCCACGATCGTCGATCCGCAGTGAAAGCGCAGCCACGCAACCACTGAGGCGGCCGAGCGCAGGCCGGCATCGAGCCAGATCGGGGTGTCGTGGTCGCACAGCGTCAGAGCAATGGCCGCCGCGCCCGCCCCAAGCGGCGGTGGCGCGGAGACGGCCACGGTCATCGGATGCACGCTACCGGGGCGCGCCAGCGCGTTGAGCACGGCGCGGAAGGTTGTTTGCGCCGAGAGCACCGGAGTAGCGAACCCTGACGTCATGTATCCTCGCCCCGCACCAGCGTGAAGAACTCGACCTTGGTGGCGGCGACCTGCTCTGCCTTGCGTTCGCGCGCCGCGTCGAGGCGCTCGCGGATCGGCGCCACCACGTCGCGTTCCACGACCTTGCGGTAGTCCGCCGTCTGTACGAGGGCATCGCACAGCGCGACGAGGCGCGCCTTTCCCGCGTCGCGGCCGAGGACGTGGCCAAAGCCGGTCTCGCCGCTTTCCAGCCTGACCGCGGCACGGGTGACCGTTGCCTCGCCGATGTTGAACGGCGCGCCGTCGCCGCCCATGCGGCCCCGCACCATCACGAGCCCGCTTTCGGCCGCGCGCAGCTCCTCGTGGCTCGGAAGCGCCCCGATGCGATCGAGATGGCGTGCGATCTCGGCAGCCTCGCTCCCTGCCAGCACCGCCATCACCGCGCGGCGGCGCTGCTGCAGGTCGGCATCTTCCGGGGCGGGCGCGCTCATCGCATTTGCCTTGCTTGCTGATCCCGTGTTACAAGTTGTCTATATTACTAGACAACCGGATTGCGGTCCAGCGCTTCATGATGATCATTCGGTGACAGGGAAGTGACACGCGCAGTCCACGTCAGCGATGGCGGCAGGCGCGGCCGCGGCGATGAAGCGGCCGCAGTCGAGGGAATATCGCTGTGGCGGCGCGTTGCCGACGAGATCGAGCAATCGATCGCAAACGGAGCTTTGCGGCCGGGAAGCAAGATGCCCGGCGAGATCGACATCGCGGCGCGCTTCGGCGTGAACCGCCATACGGTGCGACGGGCGATTGCTGCGCTCGCCGAGCGCGGGCTGTTGCGCGCCGAGCGCGGCAGCGGCACCTTCGTCGAGGCCCGGCGCATTGCTTATCCGATCCGGCAGCGGACCCGATTCTCGGAGATTGTCGGGGGTGCCGGCCACGCCGTCGGCGGCCGCCTGATCGCAAGCTCGGTGGAGCCGGCCGATGCCGCAACCGCCGCGCGGCTCAAGCTTCCGGCCGGCACTGCGCTCATCCGGCTCGATTTGCTGCGCCAGGCGGATCGCGTTGCAATCTGCGCCGCCACCTCGTGGGTGGCAGCCGGCCGATTTCCGGGCGCCGGCGCCGTCTATGCCGTCACCAGTTCCATGACGCGGATGCTCGCGCATTTCGGCGTGCGCGATTATGTGCGCAAAAGCACGCGCATCAGCGCTGCGATCGCGGACGCGGCAGATGCAGCGAAGCTGAAGGTCACGATCGGCCGCCCGATTCTGGTGGTCGAGAGCGTGGATGCCGATGGCGAAGATTGTCCTGTGCTCACGACGCGGGCGCGCTTTGCTGCCGACCGGCTCGAATTGGTGATCGAGAGCTGAGCACATGGATCTTCGCATCGCGGGTGGGCGGGTGCTGCTGGACGGAGGATTCGAGGAAACCGACCTCCACGTCAGCATTGCCGACGGCACCATCTCCGAGATCGGGGCCGACCGGGCCGCCGGCCGCACCATCGATGCTGCCGGTCTGCTTGTGCTTCCCGGTATTGTCGACATTCACGGCGATGCCTTCGAGCGCCAGATCATGCCGCGTCCCGGCGTGCATGTGTCGCTCGACATTGCGTTGATCGAAAGCGACCACCAGGCGATCGCAAACGGCATTACCACGGTCTTCCACGGCGTCACCTGGTCGTGGGAACCGGGGCTGCGCGGCACCGACAACGCGCGCGGCATTCTCGCCGCAATCGAAGCGTTGCGTCCGCGCCTTGCGGCGGACACCAGGTTTCACCTCCGGCACGAGACCTACAACCTCGACGCGGAGACCGAGGTCGCGGACTGGCTGGCGGCGCGCCGCATCGGCGCAGTCGCCTTCAATAATCACCTGCCCTCACCCGAGCATGCCGCCAAGCGGCCCGACAAGATCGGTCCGATGGTGGAACGCTCGGGCCTGCCGCGCGAGGACTTCCTCAAGCTGGTCGCGCGGTTGCGCGAACGCCGTGACGAGGTTCCGCTATCGATTGCCCGCATCGCCGGACAGGCCACCGCCCACGACGTGGCGTTGCTGTCGCACGACGATGAGAGCCCCGAGCAGCGGCGATGGTTTCGCACCCTGGGGTGTCGCGTGAGCGAGTTCCCGATGAACGTGGAGACCGCGCGCGCGGCCGCCGGCGGGAGCGACGACATTGTGCTGGGCGCCCCCAATGTGATGCGCGGCGGGAGCCATCTGGGCTGGATCAATGCCAGCGACATGATTGCCGGCGGCCTCTGCTCGATTCTGGCCTCGGACTACTACTATCCGGCGCCGCTGATCGCGCCGTTCCGGCTGGCGGAGATCGGCGTCGCAAAGCTCGAGCGCGCATGGTCGCTGGTTTCCGGATCGCCGGCACGCGCGGCAGGGTTGCATGACCGCGGCCGCATCGACCGCGGCAGGCGCGCCGACCTCATCCTGGTCGACGGGGCCGCACGCGGCCGGCCGCGTGTGGTCGCAGCCCTCGTCCGGGGCCGGATCGTGCATCTCGGCGAGGCCGAGCGCATGGTCGTCTGAAGGGGGGGCGCCCTGCGGACGGGCCGGTGCGCCGGGTTCATCCAGCTGTCATATGCGCTTGCTAGCCCAGTCTCCGCGGGAGATTGGGATCGTGTCGTTGGAAACAGTCCTGCAAGCGCGCCGGATTTCGAAGTCCTTTCGCGAGAGCCCGGTTCTGCGCGGGGTCAGCTTCGAGATCAAACGCGGCGAGATGGTGGGATTGATCGGCGCCTCGGGTTCCGGCAAGTCTACGCTCATCCGGGCGATCGCGGGGCTCACGGCAATCGATCGCGCCGAGGGACACGCCGAGGGCGAGATTCGTCTGTTCTCGCAGCCGATCCAGCAGCGTGGACGCGTTGCCCGCTGCGCCAATGCGCTGCGTGCCCGGGTCGGCGTCGTGTTCCAGCAATTCAACCTGGTTCCGCGGCTTTCAGTGCTCACCAATGTCTGCCTCGGGCTGCTGGGACGGATGCCGCTTCTGCCCGCGACCTTCGGTCAGTTCAGCCTGGAGCAGAAACGGCGCGCGATGCACGCGCTGGCGCGCGTGGGCATCGCGGAGCATGCGCTCAAGCGCGGCTGCGATCTCTCGGGCGGCCAGCAGCAGCGCGCGGCCATTGCGCGCGCGCTGGTGCAGGGCGCCGAGTTCATCGTGGCTGACGAGCCGATCGCTTCGCTCGACCCCAGCTCGGCGCGCAAGGTGATGGATATCCTTGGGGATCTCAATCGGCGGGACGGCATCACCGTTCTTGTCTCTCTGCATCAGGTCGAATACGCGCTGCGCTATTGCGCGCGCACCATCGGGCTCAAGGCCGGCAGGATCGTCTACGACGGGCCTTCCGCCGCGCTCACTTCGGAGCAGCTCTGCGCCATCTACGGCGCCGAAAGCGACGATCTGTTTGCCTCTATCGATGCGATCCCTGCGAAGGATGACACGGGCGTCCTCGATCTGTCGCGCGCTGCGCGAACCGACCGGGCCCCACGCGTAACCGCGTAATCGCCGACCCTCACGAACCTGGATGATCCGAACAGGAGAAATCGACGATGCGATCGTTATTGTCGTTCAAGCAGGCCGCATTGGGTGCGTTCGCACTTGCAATCTGCGTGGCCGCAGCCGGCGCGCAAACCCCTTCCGAGATCAATTTCGGCGTGATCTCGACCGAGGCCTCGGTCAACCAGAAGAAGAACTGGGAGCCGTTCGTGGAGGCCATCTCGAAGGGGACCGGCCTCAAGGTCAAGGCCTTCTACGCCACCGACTATGCCGGCGTCATCGAGGCAATGCGCTTTAACAAGGTGCATCTCGCCTGGTTCGGCAACAAGTCGGGGATGGAGGCGGTCGACCGCGCCCATGGCGAGGTATTTGCGCAGGTGGTCTCCAAGGACGGCAGCATCGGCTACTATTCGCAAATCATCGTGCGTGCGGACAGCCCGTTTGCCAAGCTGGACGACATCCTCAAGTGCGACAAGACGCTCAACTTCGGCATCGGCGATCCAAATTCGACTTCCGGATTTCTGGTTCCGAGCTCGTACGTTTTCGCCGCCCGCGATATCGATCCCAAGAATTGCTTCAAGACGGTGCGCAATGCCAGTCATCAGGCCAACGCGATGGCGGTCGCCCACAAGCAGGTGGACGCAGCGACCAACAACAGCGAGGACCTGCAACGCCTGGAAAATACCGCGCCCGATGCCCACAAGCAGATCAGGGTAATCTGGACCTCGCCGATGATTCCGCTCGATCCTCTCGTCTGGCGCAAGGATCTCGATGCGGGCATCAAGACCCGGCTCTACAGCTTCCTGCTCGGCTACGGGCGCCTTGGCGCGGACAGCGAGGTCAAGAGCGAGCGGGAAATCCTCGCCAACCTGATCTGGTCTCCGTTCAATCCATCGTCCGACCGCCAGCTCATCCCCATCCGCAAGCTCGAGGCCAACCGCGACCTGATGAAGGTGCAGGCCGACGACAAGCTATCCGAGAGCGACAAGGCAGCGCGCATCGCTTCGATCAAGGCCGAAATTGCCAGGATCGAGCAGATGGAGAAGCAGGCCGAAAGCGATCCCTATCAGAAGCGGGTAGCGGCGTTCGTCGCGGCCGACCAGGCGCATGACAAAGAGGCGATGAAGCGGATGATCGCGGAGTTCGCGGCGGACTTCGCCAGTACGCACTGATGTGATCGCACCGCCGTGCTGATGCGCGGCGGGTCAGGATGTGCTAGATCGTGAGCCTTACATTGGGCTCCTTTCGATGACCGAAGTCACCGTGCCCGCGCACGAGCGTCCCGCGCTTGTCCGGTCTCCGGAGCAACCCGCCCACCCCGACATCGCCGTCCCGACCCATTCCATGGCGCGGCGCGCGCGCAGCTGGACGCTATGCCTGCTGATTGTTGCGCTGCTGGTGTGGAGCTGGGGCCCGGCCGAGATGTTCCGCGCCGCTTCGCTGGTCAGCGACTGGCGCAACATGGCGGAGTTCGGGAGCGCGTTCGCGCGCCCCGATTTCCGCGATTGGGGTGACTATGCCGCGGACATGATCGTCACCATCCAGATCGCGATCTGGGGAACGGCGCTGGCCGCGGTCCTCGGCGCGCCGTTTGCGATCCTGGCGTCCTCGAACATCTGCCCGCAATGGGTCGTGCAACCGGTGCGCCGCCTGATGGACGCCTGCCGCGCGATCAACGAGATCGTGTTTGCGCTCCTGTTCGTGGTGGCGGTCGGCCTTGGTCCCTTCGCCGGCGTGATGGCGCTGTTCGTGCACAATACCGGCGTCTTCGCCAAGCTCTATTCCGAGGCGGTCGAGGCCATCGACCCGCGACCGGTCGAAGGCATCCGGGCAACCGGCGCCCGCTGGATTCCGGAAATCGTGTTCGGCGTCATCCCGCAGGTGGTGCCGCTGTGGAGCTCGTTCATTCTCTACCGGCTGGAAACCAACGTGCGCTCGGCCACCACGCTCGGAATCGTGGGCGCGGGCGGCATCGGGCAATCGCTCTATGAAAGCATCCGCGCCTTCCGTTACGCGGAGACTGCCGCGCAGCTGATCATCGTCGTGGTCACGGTCGTCGTCATTGACATGGTCAGCGCCCGGCTGCGCAAGGCGTTGGTCTAAAGCTCACAATGGTGCGCGCAGCTGCGCGTGGCTCAGGACGCGAAAGCGGGCCGTCGGCGTATCCTGCCTGAGCAGCGCCACCCGGTCGATCGCGATCGGCCGGTATCCGCACAGCCGCTCAAAGCATCTGCGCAGCGTCGCAACACGCGCCTCATGCGCCTCGACCGCAAGCCGGCCGGTGAGCGTCATGTGAAACCGGAAATGCGCAAAGACATGGGGATAGCCCCACCGCTCGAGATTTTCGGTCTGATCCCGGCTCAAGGGCGTTGCCAACCGGCGAGCGCGTTCCCGCGGCGACATCGGCGCCCGGAAGCGGTCGAATGCGGTCGTGCAATGCGCCGCCAGTGTATTGACCAGGGGATCCGGACGCTGTGGAACGACGGCGGCAAAGCCTTCCAGCATTTCGACGACGGGCGCAATCGCCGGGACGGCATGTCCCGCGGCGGCAAAGCTCTGCATGGCATCCACGAGCTGGCGCTCGGTGCGCTCGCAGGAGAGATGGAACGGCGCCTTGAGCGTGGCATGAAAGCCGTAGCGGCGGGGCTCTTCGGTAAGACTGCGCCAGCTGTCGGCGTCGCCTGCGAGCTCATGCGCAGGCGCGACCTGCTCCCCGGTATAGCAATCGTAGCGCAGTACCGAGCAGCCGAACCGATAGAGATCGGACCCGGCCGCCGGCACGAAATAGATGGCGTAGCGCGGTCCCTCGTCCATCATCACTCGATCGTCGCGCGATGCCTGTTGCATTCGCATCGCCCGCGCGGGACATTTGCGCCCCGCGCACGCGGTCCGAAAGCCGCCGTGCACGCAAGCTCATTCATTGTGTGAGGAGAAACGGCAATGCTGCGAATTGGTCTGGCGGGCATCTCGGTAACCGTCATCGCGAGCGCGCTCGCCGTGCCGGCGCTTGCACAGCAACCGGCGCCGCCGCCGTTTGCAACCACCAAGGTCACCGACAACGTTTACATATTCCGCTATGGCAACCACCAGTCCATGTTCATAGTCACCCCCGCCGGCGTGATCGCCACCGATCCCATTAGCGAGCGGCGCACCGTAAAACCCTACATCGACGCGATCCAGGCCGTGACCAAGGCGCCGATCAAATACGTCGTCTACAGCCACATTCATTATGATCACATTGCCGGCGGCCAGCCGTTCAAGGACCTCGGCGCGGTGTTCGTGGCGCACCGCAATGCCCGCGAGCGCATCGCTGCGCTCAAGCCGCCGGACGTCGTCGTTCCGGACCAGGCCGTAGACGGCAAGCGCAACATCGCGCTCGGCGGCACCACGCTCGAGCTCAATTATGTCGGCAGGAATCATTCCGACAGCATGCTGGTGATGCGGTTGCCGAAGGAGAAGATCATCTTCACTGTCGACTGGATCCCGATCCAGGGCATCCAGTTTCGCGGCATGGCCGATACCTACGTGCCCGACATCGAGGAGGGGCTCAAAAAGGTGATCGCGATGGATTGGGAAACGCTCATTCCCGGCCATCCCGGACCGGGCGGCAAGCAGACCGGGAACAAGGATAATGCGCGCGAGGAGCTCGTCTACCTGCAGGATCTTTCCGCGGCGGTGAAGCAGGCGGTGAGCGAGGGCAAGTCCTATGCGGATGCCCAGAAGGATATCAAGCTGCCGAAATACGAAGCCTGGCCCAACTACAACGCGTTCCTGCCCATGAATATCGAGCGCTATTACGACTTCTGGAACCGGGGAATTTGAGGAGCGAGGTCGCCTCGCCCCCGCAAATTGGCGCATTACACCTTCGCGCGCAGCCCGACCTCCTCGTAGCCGCCGCCAGACTCGTCGGGCCACGACACCGCGGTCTTGAAGGCGGGCCGCGCCGCAAGCTTCTCGTACCACGCGTTGACCCGTGGCCGGCGCTGCGGCAACCAGAATTGCTCGGCCCCGAGCGCGGCGAGCCGAAACATGTAGGGCGCAATGGAGATATCGGCGAGGGTAAACTGGCCACCGATAATCCACGGCCCCGGCGCAAGCGCGCGCTCAAGATGGTCGAGCAGCTCTTCGATCGTCGCCCGCGCGGCCGCGAGTTCCTGCTCCGTAATCTCGCCGCGCACGGCGCGGCCGTGAAAGTCCTGATAAAACCTGGTCGGTCTGCGTTCGGCTTGCTTCCTCAGCTCATCTTCGCCCCATCGGTTCTTCAGCTTCGGCAGGATGTATTTGACCAGTGTCAGCTTGGCGATGGCTGAGAAACCCTCGTCGCAGAGATAGACGAACTCGCGCATGCGCGCAGCGCCGAGCGGATCGGACGGCGTGAGCGGCGGCCCGGCGAACGCAGCGTCGATGTATTCATTGATGACAGAGCTCTCGCGGACCGGTTTGCCGTCATGCACGAGCGTCGGCACCACGCCCTTCGGATTGATGGCGAGATATTGCGGCAGCATCTGGTCGAACTTGAAGAGGTCGACATAGCGGCTGATCCATGGGACGCCCTTCTCCTCGAGCGCCATGCGGCAGCGTACCGAGCAGACCGAGCTCCAGAAATGATATAGTTCGACGGCCATTTTGCATCTTCCGGTTTGAGTTGGATTGTTGTGACACGAGTATCGCCGGTGAGGGCTCTCGATTGCCATGGGCTCGCTAGTTCGCCGCGCTGAGCAGCCGGCGCGCAATGACCTGGGCCTGGATTTCGGCCGCACCCTCGAAGATGCTGAGAATGCGGGCATCGCAGAGAATGCGCGAGACCGGGAATTCAAGCGCAAAGCCGTTTCCGCCATGGATCTGGACCGCGTTGTCGGCGTTGGTCCAAGCCACCCGCGCGGCGAGGAGCTTCGCCATGCCCGCCTCCAGATCGCAGCGCTTGCCGGAATCCTTTTGCCGGGCCGCAAAATAGGTAAGCTGGCGCGCGATCATGATCTCGACCGCCATCATGGCGAGCTTGTCGGCAACGCGCGGGAACTCGATGATCGACGTCCCGAACTGCGCGCGCTGCTGCGCATAGGTGAGCGCCTGCTCCATCGCCGCCTGCGCGACCCCGATGGCGCGCGCGGCGGTCTGGATGCGCGCGGACTCGAAGGTCTGCATGAGCTGACGGAAGCCCAGCCCTTCGGTGCCGCCGAGCAGGTTTTCGGCTTTCACCTCGAAGCCGTCGAAGGCGATCTCGTATTCCTTCATTCCGCGATAGCCGAGCACCTCGATCTCGGTGCCGGTCATGCCGGACGCGGGAAACGGATCGCTGTCGCTGCCGCGCGGCTTTTCCGCAAGCAGCATGGAGAGGCCGCGGTGACCGGGCTCGCTCGCGTCGGTGCGCACCAGCAGCGTCATCAAGTCCGCGCGCACGGGATGCGTGATCCAGGTCTTGTTGCCGTGGATGCGATAGACGTCGCCGTGCCGCTCCGCCCGGGTGCGGATTGATGCGAGATCGGAGCCGGCATTGGGCTCGGTGAAGACGGCGGTCGGGAGTACCTCGCCGCTGGCGATCTTCGGCAGCCACTTGTGCTTCTGATCCTCGGTGCCGGAGCCGATGATCAGCTCGGCAGCGATCTCCGAGCGCGTGCCGAGCGAGCCCACGCCGATATAGCCGCGCGAGAGCTCCTCCGATACGACGCACATCGATTCCTTGCCCAGGCCGAGGCCGCTGTAATCCTCGGGGATGGTGAGGCCGAACACGCCGAGCTCGGACATCTGAGAGATCACCCCGGCCGGAATGTAGCTGTTGGTGCGATGCCACTGCTGCGCCTGCGGCATGACATCGCTGTCGGCGAATTTGCGCATCTCGTCGCGAATGCTCGCGAGCGTGTCATCGAGGGCGCAGCTCCCGACCGTGGCATCCTCATGCGTGCGCATCAGCTCGACGAGACGCGCGCGGCGTTCCACGTTGCCGTTCGCGAGTTGCTCGAGCGGTCCGGCAAGCCGCGCCGTGACGCTCGAAGCGGAAAGCCCGACATCGGCCGGCCGCACGATCTCGCCCGGGCTCATGGGGATGCCGCCCTGGAGCTGAGCGAGATATTCCCCGATGCCGATGCGGACCAGCAGCTCCTCGATCTCGCCCAGGCCGTCGGCGGCGTGGAGGCGTTCGGCATAGGCGCACAGCTGGCGGATCGACTCGACATAGGTGGCGAGCCAGGCAAGCCCGTGGGTGGCGCGCTGCTCGCGATCGAGCGAGCGCTCGACCAGCCGATCTTCAACCGTTACTCGGGAACGCACTGCAGCCGTCGCCTCGGCAAGCAGCGTCTCGCACGCGCGTGTTGCTTCGCGGGCCAGCGCAAGCAGCGGGACGCCGGCATCGCGGCGCTGGGCGTCGCTCATCGTGTCTCCCCCGCGGTTGGCCGCGAGCTGCAAGGTCGCGTTACAACAGTAGTTGTGCAGCGCACAAATGCAATGGCCGGCCCGATCTCGTAGAGTGGCGTTGTTGAATTGCGCCGCGCCCGGCTCAAATCCTGAGGCTTGAAAACCATGCGACGCGTCTGGGCCATCGCTCTCGACGCCTACTGGCATTTTATCGGCGATGATGGCTGGGCGATCGCCAGTCACATCGCGCTGTCAGTGCTCATGGCGATGTTTCCATTTTTCATCGTGCTCACTTCACTGGGAGGCCTGTTCGGCTCCGCCGACCTCGCCGACAGGGTCGCAAACCTGCTGTTCGCCAGCTGGCCGCCGGAGGTGGCGGCCCCGCTGGCCCAGGAAATCCATCAGGTCCTCACCACCACGCACCGCGGCGCGCTTACGTTCGGCGGCGTGCTTGCGGTCTATTTCGCCTCCAGCGGCGTCGAGAGCCTGCGCATCGGTCTCAACCGCGCCTATGTCGGGGTTGAAACGCGCAACTGGATCCTTCTGCGGCTCGAATCGATCGGCTACGTGCTGGTTGCCGCAGTGGCGCTGCTTGCGCTCGGCTTTCTCATCGTGCTCGGACCGCTCCTGTTTGACACCATCAGGCGGCATGCGCCCTGGCTTGCGCCTCTCGACGAAAGCACCTTCACGATCCTGCGCTTCGGGGTTACCAGCGTGCTCCTCATCACCGCGCTCCTGGTCGCGCACAAATGGCTTCCCGCCGGCCGGCGCTCGATACGCGAGATCATCCCGGGAAT
>Ga0306926_10000394_pt1 | contig 39842 bp, 33 predicted proteins | sample flu12Cox44000178_FD_203759 | JGI IMG/M metagenome (GOLD analysis project Ga0306926, IMG submission 203759) | Lab enrichment of tropical soil microbial communities from Luquillo Experimental Forest, Puerto Rico - flux8day.12C.oxic.44.000.178 (v2)... | ecosystem: Environmental > Terrestrial >... | reverse complement strand
CCGCCTGTTGCGCCAAGCGGTGAAGACGGTCGAGGAGGGCGACAACCCGGCCGGCCTCGGGCCGAGCTATTACCCCTTGCGTGCGGCCCTGGAGGTGCTGCCGCGTGACGCCGACTGGCGCAGAATCCTGGCGCCCGACATCACGCGGGAGAAGATCCTGCAGACAGTCTGATTCCCGCACGGCGGGGATCTAGATCAGGCTCGCCACCTATAATATCGGCTGAGTCTTTGGGGGTGGCGCCTGGTTCGGTTGACGTAGTTGCTCTCCCGTGATCCGGGCCCTAGGTTGCGGACCCGAGCAGAGCCAGAGCGTTTCTGGCCGTTTCGGTTGTTGGCTGGAAAGGTGCCGATGCTTCAGAGAGCCGTCTCCCAGGTCGCCGATCCGATGATCGACGCGATTGCGATTCTGCGCGATCCGCTGCGCGCAGACCAGCTGATCGCTCGCGCGCGGCGCCGGACCGGTCTGGTCGACTTCGGCAGCACGGCTTTCCAGGAGCCGCTGCAGAATTTGTTGCGTGCTTGCCGCGAGGAGGCGGAACTGAGTCTCTTCGGGCGCTTCGCGACGCATTGGGATGCGGTGCGATTTCTCTCCAACCTGCTGCGTCTGCGCGAAGAAGAGAGACGCGCGCCCAAAATACTGGAGCACCGGATCGAGCGGCCGATCTTCATCGCCGGGCTGCCGCGCTCGGGCACCACCTTCTTGCACAGTCTCCTAGCGCAGGATCACACGAACCTCGTCCCGCGCGTGTGGCAGCTGATCCATCCATATCCGCTCGACGGACTCGGTCCCGGACCCGACGTGCGGCCGCGGCGGGTCGCCCGGCAGCTGCGTATGTTCGGCATGCTGGCGCCAGAGTTTCGGCGCATGCATCCGATCGATGCGTCTTCGCCCCAAGAATGTTCCGAGATCACGGCGCATGTCTTCGCCAGCCTGCGCTTCGACACGACATACCATATTCCGGGCTATCGCCATTGGCTCGATGAGACCGGACACCTTGACGCCTATCGGTTTCACAAGCGCTTCCTGCAGCACTTGCAGCATCAGGCTGTGGTCGCCGGACGTTGGGTGCTCAAATGTCCCGACCACATCTTTGCCCTCGGCGCGCTTCGCGCGGTCTATCCGGATGCAGGCGTCGTGTTCGTCCACCGCGATCCGCTCGCTGTTCTGCCGTCGGTCGCGAGGCTAACCGAGGTGCTCCGGCGGCCGTTCACGCGCTACGTCGACAAGCTCGAAATCGGCCGCCAGGACAGCGACCGCTGGCTCGCGGCCACGGAGCTTATGATCGAGGCTGCGGACGAAGAGAGGTTTGAAGAGCCGATACTCCACATCCATTATTTAAATTTGGTCAGCGACCCGTTGGAGACTGTGGGGAGCCTTTACCGGCATTTCGGTCGCCGGCTCGATCCGCACACCGCCGCCCGCATAAGTCGGCTCGTGGAGGCAAAGCCCAACGGCGGTTACGGGACCCGTCACTCCCACCTAGAGGAGTATGGGCTCGATCCGGTTGTGGAGTATGAGCGCTACGCGCGATACGTGGAGCGCTTCGCGATTCGGCCGGAACGGAGAACGGGCTCCGCAAGATCGCTCGAGGGTGCGGCTGCGCTCGTGTCGGGTCGATCGGCTGAAGCCGCCGGAAAAGTTTGCTCTACTCGCTGCGCGACTTGAGCGCACCTGCAGGTGAGGGTTGCTTGACCGCGTGACGGGGGCGAGGCAGCGCGGCTAGTAGAGCCGGTATAAAGACAAGACTCGCAACCAGGGTGCAGCCCAGGCTGATCAACAGCAGCGTGCCCATGCTCGCCGTCCCGGGATGCCGCGACAGCGCAAGCGAGCTGAACGCCGTCCCCGTCGTCAACGCCGAGAACAGGATCGCTCGGGCGGTGGCCGAGCCCAGCACCGCTGTCCGACCGGCCCGCCAGTTCATCACAAAGTAAATGTTGAAAGAAACGCCGAGACCCAGCAACAGAGGCAACGCGATGATGTTCGCGTAATTGAGCAGCAGCGGAACCAGCACAATGACGACTACCGTCATCAGCGCGGACAGCAGAAGCGGCGCCAGCACTAGCGACACGTCGAGCGACCGCCGCAACGCAACGAACAGGATTACCCCTATGGCGATTAGAGCAGAGATCGCGGCGGAGCGGAACGAACCGACGATCGTGGCGCTAGTCGCCTCGATGGTCACTGCGGAGCCGCCTGCATCGGGCGCCAGGGCGCTCACCTCATCGACGAATTTAGCGAGCCCGCTCGTGTTCCGCGCTTTCGAGTTCGGGACGACCTGGAGCCGTGCCCGCCCATCAGGCAGCACCCAGTCGCGGGCTAGCGTGGACGGAACGGTCTGCAATGAGACCGGTTGCGCCTCCAGCGCCGTGCGCAGCTGGTCGAGTTCGGATGGCAGGAAGCGAGTCAGCGACTGATCGACTGCGAGGAGGACCGAATCGGCTGCTGCCGCCAGCTTGCGCAGGTCGCCGGCGATCGCCGCCAGCACGTGATCGGGCGGCAGCTTCTCCAGCGCCGGCACGATTTTTTCCAGCGCAGTCCGCGCTGCCGCCCGGTTCTCTTCCGAAGTCGCCGGCGGAGCCCGATCCCGCAGCGCCAGGGTCGGGCCTAGCAGGGTGGCGGCATCCTCGATCAGGGGCAACTTCGACTGCTGGTCCTTCGGCACAAAGCTGTTGATCGAAAGCACTTCGGAGACGAGCGGCAACCCCCGAAGCCGCTCCGCCAATCGCGCCGCAGCGGCGGCATCGGGGGTAAGAACGTCGATCGTGAAAGGATTGGTCACCTGCGAATCCCCGAGGTCGTACAGGGTCTGCATGGCTTCGGTGCTCGGGTCCTTGGTGTGGAGCGGGTCGGCATCGAAGCCCAGCTGTGGCATCAGGGCGACGCCCATCGTGGCGAGCAACCCGAACAGCGCCAATAGCGGCCAGCGGCGCCGGTGCACGATTTCGTCCAGCGGCGCCGCCCAGCCAAACCCGACTTCGGCGCTCTCGCCGTGCGGTCGAAACAGGCCGATCGCAGCCGGCAGAAACGTCATGGTGCAGAGAAAAGCGATCAGCATTCCGACCCCGGCGATAAGTCCCAACTCGGCGACGCCGCGGAAGTCGGTCGGCACGAAGGCAAGAAATCCCGCCGAAGTGGCCGCCGCCGCCACCAGGATTTGCCCGCCGACGCGTCGGCCGGTCTCGGCCATTGCCGTGGCCGGATCGGGGTGCCGGTGGCGATTTTCGCGATAACGCACACAAAACTGAATCGCAAAGTCGACCGCGATGCCGACGAAAAGGATGCCAAACCCGACCGAGACCAGGTTCAGGGTCCCCACCGCGACGGCCGCGAACAACAACGTCAGCATTAGCCCCAATCCGAGAGTCAGCAGGATCGGGAGAATCAGGCGCCACGAATGAACAGCCAGGAACAACCACAGCGAGATCAGCAGGATGCTGCCGATTATGCCCGCGATCGCTCCCTGCGCGACCGAGGCGAACTCCTCGTCCGCCAGCGCGACACTGCCGGTGATACGCATGCGGGCGTCGCCGGATTTGATGAATTCGAGCCCTGCCGCGGCCTCGCGCATCGCTTGGGTGGCGGCCCCGCCCGGCTCGATGCTGGTGAGATCGAGCTTCGGCTGAACCAACACGAATTTGTACGGACCGGCGAGATCGGCAACATCGCCGCCGAGGAGCCGCGTCCAGGACAACGGATGCGGACGACCAGCGATCACGTCAACCATCGCCTGATGGAACCCCGTCAAGGCCTTCTGGTAGGGGGCGAGATCCGCCTTCCCCTCAACCACTCCGGTGCCCAGTAGAGAAAGGGATTTGAACACCCCGCGCGCGCTCGGATCCTGTGCCAGCTCGCCGAGGAAAGGTTGGGCGTCGATCGTACGGTCGAGCAGCGACTCCAGCTGAGGGGTGTCAAGGAACAACATCCCCTCCTGTTTCAGGAAGGGCGATGCGTCGGGCCGACGAACGGAAAGGAAGTGCTCGCTATCTTGCTCGAGCTTTTCGGCCAACGCCGCGGCGGTGTCTTCAGCCTCCTCGGGCTCCTTAGCATCGATGACCGCGACCAGCAGATCTCGAAACTGCGGGAAATAGCTCTTGAACAACTCGGCGCGCTGGCGCCAGGGCAGGCTCGCCGCAAACATCTGGTCGGTGTCGGTGTTGATGCCGAGATGGCCGGCGGCGTACCAGCCGGCGAAAATGGAGAGAAAAACCCCCGCCAGAACGACCCGCAACGCGTTGCGTCGGCAGTGGTCCACCAAACCGACGAGCAAGCGCTGAAACGTCATCGCGGACCGAGGCATTAGTGCATTGCGGTCGATAGGTAGCGGCTCGGCCCGAGCCGCGGGTTTGGGACCGCAGGTGATACGGTATCCCCGCACCGGAGATCGGCGGCGCGCAGGGAATAGTCGGTTTAGGCCGGCTATGCTACTGTAAAATACCGCCGGACAGCTCCGCGGTCTTGCGATGCAGACTGACGAGCAATCCCGAACCGCCACCATCTGACAGGACTGACCGTATTTCGGACCGTTGGGCCGCGACACGGCTGACCGAACCTTCTGCCAGCACGTCGACGACGCGCCATCCGGCACCGCTCTGTCGCATCACATAAGCCAGCACGTGCGCCTGGCCGGAGGCTGTCACGATCTGGGTCTTCACCACCCGATCATTGCCGATGGCCGCAACACCGGGCAGGACCTCGAAGCGCTCGCCCGAGTAGTCGTCGAAGTTGGAGACGTAGGACGCGATGGTATAGCGCCGAAAGGCGTCTCCCAGGGCCGCCTGTTGATCCGGCGGTAGCGCGGCCCAGCGTGGCCCAACAACCTGGCGGACAATCACGTCGAGATCGAAAGTCCGGCCAATCACTGGCGCAATTTTGTCATATCGCTGACGGAATGGCGCGGTCTTGCCGGCTTTCATGATCTCGATCAGCCCGGCATGGAGCTGCTCTACCGGAGCCGTCATCTCGGAGGCGACGACAGCCGGAGCCGGTCCGAGAACCGCGACGGTCGAGTAAAGCGCGAGTCGCAGGAAGGTACGGCGATCGGGCGCGGCGAGGGACATGTAAAATTCCTTGTGTTGGCAACTGACCCGTGGATGCGCAGCTTACGGCGCAAAAGTGGAAAAGCGGTAAGCGCTCGATCTTCCGGATCCCGATGCCGGTGGGGAAAGGCCAGCCCATTGGCGAAGCCGTATCGGGCGGCTCCCTCGCCGGAGACGGCCCAGGGCTGCGGTGCTCCTAGAGGGGCGAATCGATAGGACGGCTCAACTTGGGCTAAAGCCTGGTCTGGGCGAGCCCACACAAAAAACTAAGGAAGGCCGCGGAATAAAGCGCACCGGCGAGAGACGTAGTGTGGGCAAATGTCGTCTTCCAACGAACCCATCACCGCCGACCAGGACAAAAATTGCCTCCTATCTGGCTTGCCGCCAGCCGAGACCAGGAGGTGGTCGTCTCGGCGCAAGGCCGCGATCGTCATCGCCATCCGCGCCGGGGTGCTGAATCGGCAGGAAGCTTACGAGCGCTACACGCTTCTCTCGAAGAGCTCGCCGCTTGGGAGGCCGCGCTCGATCAAAACGGCATCCCGGGCCTGCGCGTCACGCGCCTACAGATTTACCGCGACGCTCCGCTCAGAAAAAAGCCGTGAGAAATTCCCCTGCCGGACGCGGAAATTCAGGGAAAAATCGCATCGGAGCCGAGTTCAAAGCCAAAACTAGCTTCTTATCAGATACTTAAGACCACCACGTGACGCCTGAAGGACGCTTCGGCAGCGGAAATTTGACGACGCCTTGACACGCAGAAGCGCGGCTCAGCCGAGCATCGCCGCGTCAGCCCTGGAACCAACCCCGATCGTGGCGTAGATGATACGCTTCGATCTTGATCAGAATATGACGGCTTTCATCGCTCGGCGAAGGCCGGCATGACCTCGCGCGCAAAACGCCGCAGGCTCTCGCGACCGCGGGCGCCGCCGCCCGAGCCGCCGCCGTTGATCAGGACATAGCCGACACCCGCGCGGCGCAGCTCGTCGAGTTTCTTGGCGATCTCGTCCGGCGTCCCGTACATGGCGCTGTTCTCGTTGACCGTCCGGGGGTCGCCGGTAGCGCGGTCCGGTCCGCCATGGACGGTGCCGTCGGGACGGGTCGCGAGCTTCAGCTGGCGCGTGCGGTTCTGCAGGCGGCGCTCCATCGCCGCTTCTCGTTCCGCCGCATTGTCGGCGACGAAAAATGCCCGCGTCACGCCGATTTGCATCGGATCGAAACGCCGGCCACGGGCTTCCACCTCGGATTTGTAGACCGCGACGTTCCGGGCAACATCCGTCGGCGAGGCGTACTGGCCGAGCAGCAGGTTGAACCCCTGTGCGGCAACCCGGCGGATCGAACCCTAGCCCCCCGCGCCCATCCAGATCGGCGGGTGCGGCCTCTGCGCGGTCGGCGGCTCGACGACGATATTGTCGAATTGCCAATACTTTCCGCGATGGGAGAAGAGCTCGTCGGCGGTCCATGCCCTGACGATGACGGCGAGCGCCTCGTCGAACCGCGCGTCGGCCTCCTCCATCGGGACACAAAAACCGGCGAACTCGTTGTACCGATAGCCCTTGCCGATACCGAAATCGAGGCGACCCCCGGATAGCAGATCGAGGGTCGCGGCCTGCTCGGCCAGCAGCACCGGGTTGTGCCAGGGCAGTACCATGACAGCCGTGCCGAGGCGCAGCCAGCGCGTGCGCGCGCCGAGCCAGGTCAAAAGATTGATCGTAGCCGAGACCTGGCCATAGCCGGTGAAGTGGTGCTCGACAACAAAGGTGCTGTGAAAGCCGAGCGCCTCGGCTTCGATGTTGTAATCGATGAAATCCCGGAAGCCCTCGCTGCTGTCGAACTCGGGACCGCCGCGCCGGGCGGCGGCGCTGCCGAAGAGACCGAACTGCATCCCTGTCAACCTCCGTCATCGCCGGCGCCGGCCCCCACCCCCCCGCTGACGCCGGTCCCTTCCTCTCCCGTGTCCACGCGTGTCCACGGGAGAGGGCCAGGGTGAGGGCGAGTTTGAGGCGTTAAGCCGGCCGCTTCCAGCCGAGCCAATCGCAGATCGCCCGTCCCATGACGAGGTCCTTGTCGCGACCCTGGAGCCACGGCAATTCCTCGGTGAACATCGTCACGCATTGCCGATACGAGCACGGCATGCGGGTGATGTCGGTGCCCCAGAAGCAGCGCTGCGGGCCGAACGCGTCATAGATCTGGCGGATGTATTTGTGGATGTTGCGGTAGGGGTAGGGCTCGCTCGAATAGCTCGGCGCCCCCGAGAGCTTGACCGCAACATCGGGGTGCTTCGCCAGCGCCAGCATGTCGCCCAGATTGGCAAAGGCGGCATCGTCCTTTCCGGAACCGCCGCCGCCACCCCGGCCATGATGGTCGATGTGCAATTTGAGCCCGGGGTAGCGCTCGGCGATCCGGCCGAACTCGGTCATGTGCCCGCCGGCCATCAGGCCGACCGGGAGCTTCTCCCGTTCGCAGGCCGCCCAGAACCAATCGACGCTGCCGTCCGACCACCAGCTCTGCTGATGCGGCTGATTGAACGTAAAGCGAAAGCCAAGCATGCCCGGCCGCTGCCGCCAATTCTTGACGATGTCCTCCTTGTTCGGGGCTTGCAGGTCAAAATTGCCGAGGATGCAGAATTTTTCCGGGTGCGCTTTCACCGCTTCGACCGCCTGCACATTCGGCCCCTCGCCGAGGGTGCTGGGCGGATGAATGACCGCCGCGTCGACCCCGGCTTCAGCCATCTCCTTCAGGGCATCATCCACATTATAGGTCGGGATCTGCCGGTGTTGCGGCGACATCCGGGCATTTTCCCAAAGATGGATCTGTGAATCGACGATAGGCATCGCGTTCCTCCTTTCGGTTAAGCCTGTAGTTCGCCCTCCCGCGCCCCCACCCTTTCCCTCCCCCGCACGCGGGGGAGGGAAAGGGTGGGGGCCTTTCGCGGCGATAATTCAGAGGGGGCTGCTTCGGTGTCGTCGAGATCGAGGCGCAGCCTGCCCTCGGCCTCGATGTCCGACAGGACTTGCGTGACGATCTCGGCCACAGCGTCGCGCGCCGAGGACGCACCGCGGTTGGCGGCAACACCGAGCGCCAGGGTTCTGAAGACCCCGCTCCGAGTGATCCGATGCGCCTCGGCCAGCCCACGCGCGCATTCCCGGCACACCGAGGAGTGCGGCAGGATCGATGCGCCGACCCCTTGCTGCACCATCAGCCGGATCGTCTCGTGATCGTTGAGCTCGGTCTCGACCTGGAGCTCGACGCCGCTGCCGGCGAGCAATGTCTCCATCGCCGCGCGCAACCCGTCTCCGAGAATGAGCGATGTGCGGCTCAGCTCGTCGGGCGAGACGAACTCCCGCGGCCGCGCCCTGGGCCTGGTGACCAGCACCATTTCCTCCTCGGCCAGCCGAGTCGAGAGGATCAGACGGCTCTTCGATATCTCGGACAGCAGCGCCAGATCGACGCGCCCGTCGACGATGAATTCCTCCAGCCGAACCATCCCGGCATGAACCACCTTGAGCTCGATCATCGGATAGTGCCGCCGCATCCGGGCGAACAGCTCCGGCACGACGACCGGGCACAGGGTGGGAGTGACGGCGAGCACGATTTTCCCGCTGGGATGGGCCTTGTGAGCCCGGATTTCGTCACCCGCCCGCTCGACGTCGCGCAGGATGCGTTGCGCGCTCTCGAGCAGCTTCTGCCCGCCTTCGGTCAGCCGCACACCGCGATTGGCGCGCGTGAACAACGTGACGTCGAGCTCGTCCTCGAGCCGTTGGACATGCCGTGTCAAGGCGGGTTGAGCGACGTGCAGGTGAGCCGAGGCGCGGGTGATGCTGCCGAGCTCGGCGATGCGGACGAAGTAGTGCAGGCTGCGCAATTCCATCGTCTCGCGATTTCGCCCGCCCTAGCTCCCGTCGTCAATCGGAATTCCTGATCTTGCCGCCTCCGGTCTTTCTCCGTCTGCCCGCCCAGAGAATTCCCTACGACCCCAAAATACAGGGTAAACAGAAAACCGCCCGTATGGAGCCAGGATCGCCCCTCTCGTAGCCGGTCGAATCAATGCGTTGCGACCGAATTTCGCTAACTTGGCGAAGAGCGAATTAAATCGGCCGAACCGGGAAGTTTTCCGGGCCGATCAGGGATCGACGACCGCCCTTTTCGGCCGATCAGAGTACCACCAGGGATTTCTGCCAAAATTGTATAACCGGCACGCGGTCACTCTCGCAAACTTGGTTCGAATGTGCAGTGGGCCAGTCTCCGACCCGGCTTTCAGAACCGCAATTTGGCCAAAGTCATCAGGCGCGAATTCGGGGCGAACGGCGCGAGGTTGGCTTTCGCGCCTTGATCGATCCCACAGACGGTCGGCCACCAAAGGCCCCTTGGCCGTTGCAATTCGATCTGTTTTTGCTTTCGAGCTGCAGTGGGCGAGCGGACGAAATCGGATGTTGACGTTCAGAATTGCGATAACGGGCGCCGTGATGGCCTTCGTCACGGCTCTCACCGCGTGTCTGATATTTATTCAGATCGCGACCTTTCATGCGGCAGCAAGAGCGGCGGCGTCTGCGGCCATGGATGCCGCCAGCGCGAATACCCTCAGCCGCCTCGAGGCTGAGGTATCAGAGCTGACCACCGTCGTTCGCGTGCTGTCATCGAATCCCTCTCTCGCCGACTCGGACGACAGGAGCGAGGTCGGTGGTGCCATCGGGCTCTTCAAGACCGCGCTGCGCCGACTGCCGCAGGCGGATAGCCTCTATGTCGGCTACGACAATGGTTGCTGGTTGCAAGTCCGACGCCTCGACGACCTCGACCCGACGGAACGCCAGAGGCTGGGGGCACCCCCGGGGGCCGTCTACAATGTCAATTTGGTCCGCCCGACCTCCGGCGGAGCCCTACCGATGCGGCGGATCTTCGAAGACGAGCAAGGCAACAAAATCGACCAGCTCGATCTATGGGACTACGGCTATGACGCACGAACGCGGGTCTGGTATCGCGATACGATGCAGGCGGACCGGGCTCTTGTTTCGTCACCCTATGCTTCGTTCAGCATAGGCACACCGATGATCACCCTGAGCGCACCGCTGCAACGGCAAGTACGCGGTGTAGTCGCCGCCGACCTCAAGCTCGATAAGTTCAGCGATTTCGTCTACGCGCAGCGACCCGGAGAACATGGAACGGCCATAATCTTCGATGCGTTTGGTGTGCTGATCGCGCATCCCGAGTTCGCCCAGCTGGTCGACTACGCGATGACGCATCCCTCTCACCCCCAGCTCCCCGAGATCAGGGAGATTCAGAGCGGGCTGGTCGGCGCAGTAATGCGGAAGTGGGATGGCAGCAATCGCTACGAGGGTAGCATTCGCGACGAAGATGGGCGGGATTACCTTTTTCGTGTGCGGAAATTTTCCCAGGGTGACAAATATAGCGGCTACTCGCTGTTGCTTGCAGCTGAAGACGACTTCGCGCAGAACGTGCGAAATTTACAGATTAAGGGAATAATTATTGCACTGATCGTGGGCGGGTGCTTCTTGCCTGCGGTCTGGATCTTCGGCAGCCGGATGTCGACTTCGCTGAAACGGATAACCGCTCAGGCGAGCAGGCTCCGGATGTTGGCGGCGCCCGATGATGCGCCGGTCACTTCCCGTGTCGCGGAGATTGACGAGCTCGGCAGGACCATGGCGGTCGCCCAGCGCAGCATCTGGTCCTTCGCTCGCTTTGTTCCGAAGGATATCGTCAAGGGAATCATTGATAGCTCAATCTCCACCGAGCTTGGCGGGGTGAGGCGAGAGGTCACCATCCTGTTTACCGACGTCACGAATTTTACCGGCATTTCCGAAGCGGCCGACCCCGACAGTTTGATGCACCAGACATCGCGCCATTTCGCCGCGCTGACGGAAGCGTTTCTTGCCGAGGGCGGGACTGTCGATAAGTTCATTGGGGACTCGGTGATGGTGTTTTGGAACGCTCCCCATTTGCAGCTCGATCATGTCGAGCGAGCCTGTCGCGCCGCGCTTTCGGCCAAGGCGGCGAGCGAGGCGCTCAATACTCAATTCGAAGCCGAGGGACTGCGGCCGTTCGCAGTTCGCCTCGGCATTCATTTCGGCGATGCGGTGGTGGGAAATGTCGGTTCGGCGGAGCGCATGAATTATACCGCACTGGGCAATAGCGTGAATCTGGCAGCGCGCCTCGAAGGGCTGAACAAGGAGTACGGGACATCGATCCTTGTCAGCGAGGCCGTCCGCAAGCGGGTCGAGCATTGCTTTCGATTCAAGGCGATCGCCTCGGTGATCGCCAAGGGGATGACGACGGAAACGCGCGTCTATGAGTTGGTCGAAGCAGTTGCGTGAGGAGGCGCAGTCGATCACCTCGCCCCGCTTGCGGCGAGAGGGAAACCGCGCGCAGCGCGGGCTCCGGGTGAGGGGCAAGCTCCCCGCCCTACCAACGGCTGAATTGCGGTCGCCAGGACGCCCCTCACCCCACCCTCTCCCCGCGAACGGGGCGAGGGAGCATGGCGTGGATTTAATCCACCATTGCCCTCGTCCACGTCAGCGGTCAGGGCGAGCTTCCTGCTACTGCACCTGGCACGCGCCGGTGCTGGGAGGGTCAGGCTGCCAGCACGGCGCTCCGGTCTCCGTCATCAGGCGGTTCAGCGTCTCTGCTTCGCGGGCGAGCACCGCGCGCGGGTTCTGGCCGCGCAGCACGACGAACTGAAACGTCTCCATGAACACCTTGTCGAACTCGCCACCGCGCTGGCCGAGGCCGATCGGCAGCAGCGCGGGCAGCGCATCCTTCGCCGACTGCATCTTTTCGATCGCCGTGGCGGCCAGCTTCAGGCCAGGCTCGAGGTCCGGCGGCAACTCCGCTTTCACCACGGGGAAAAAGCCGACGCTGCGTGCGGTTACGATCTGCGTCTGCGGCTGGGTCAGATAGTCGATCAGCGCCATTGCCGCACTCACGTCGGGCGCGCCCTTCACCACCGCGAGGCCGGCCAACACCGGCACGTAGCCCCGCCCCTTTGGGCCGGACGGAGCCGGAAACGCGACGAATTCGTCGGGTTTCTGGCGCAGCGCATCGAGCACGCGGGCGACGTGGTCGAAGCCGATCCAAACGTCGCCTGAGAGCAGCAGCTCCTGCATGAAGTTGTAGCTGGTGGAATTCGGGTTGACGCTCTTCCATAATGACGCGACGTAAGTCCACATCGCTTCGGCCGCCTCCGAGCGGAACGGCACAACGACGCCGCCGGTGTAGGACGGGTAAAGAAAGCCCTCGAAGAAGCGGTGCATCAGCCCTTGCGGCCCCGCCGGAAAGCCGAGCAGGCGCTTGCCGGTCTTCTGCTGAATTGTGCCGGTCCAGGCAGCGAGCTGGTCGTAACTGAGCGCGTTGACGTCCGCCCCATCGGGCAGATAGGGCAGCGCCGCTTTGTTGGCTACCATGATGTAGCTCGCCTGCATCCATGGGATATAGAGCTGGTGCGCAGTGCCGAATTTGCCGAGCGCCAGCAGCGGGTCCGGGATGCCGCGGCGTGTCAGCTTGCCGACGAGGTCATCGAGCGGGACCAACGCATCGAGCGGCACGAGCGGCTGCAGCTCGCCGTGCAGCGCGCCGACGACATCTATCGCGTGCGCCCCGCCCTGTTGCTCTGCCTCGATGCGCACCGGAAACTGCTGCGGCTGCTCGGTGATGTAGTCGACCTCCCCCGCGAAACCCCTGAGGATCAAGTTGCGCATTTTCTGCGCCTCCTCGATCGGGCGCAGTTGCGTTGACACGAAGATAAGGCGCCTGGTTTGCGCAGCATCCGCTGTCGCGGTCAGCAGCCCGGCTGCGAAGAGCGAGAAGCTCAGCCACGCAAACATTTTCCGCATATTGCCTCCCCCTGGAACCGTCTTCGCAGATATTACCTATTCTTCGATCCACCCGGGGAGTGCCTCCCCGCGCGGCTCGGGGTGGGCGCGCTGCGGCTTTCGGCGACGGCAACCGCATTTCGGCCGAAATTGAATAGCCAAGCGCCGATCACACCCGGCACATGGTGGGCGTTGAAATCGTTGGGCGCCGAGGCGCGGTCGCCAAATTACCGGCGCGGGTGTATCGTGGAATGGCGAGGCGGCGGCCGAGCAGCGGAGACGATGTGATGTACGAGCGCAAAACGATCCTGAGACTCGCCGGGCGAGCCGCTGCGATCTCGCTTAGTGCCATAATCTTGGCAGCCATGCTGCCGTGCGGCGGTTTCGCAGCGACGCAAAAGGCGGCGAAACCGTCGACGACCGAAGAAGCGTCGCCGAAGCAGATCCAAGAACTGATGACTTTGCTCGCCGATCCGAAGGTGCGCAATTGGCTTGAAAAAGAGAGCAAGGCCGAAGCTGCATCGGAGCAAGCCGCCACGGAGGAGTCCGTTTCGCAAGAGCTCGATGGCCGCCTCGCGGCAATCCGCGAGCACATCGTTGCTCTCGCCGGCACGGTCCCCGATTTGCCAAGCCAGTACGAGCGAGGTCACGACCTCGTCACCGCAAATCTCGGCGAACACGGCAGGACCAAAGCGCTCCTGCTCCTCGCTTTCTTTGTCGGTCTGGGCATCGGTGTCGAATGGCTGTTTCGCAAGGCGACGCAGCGGATCCGTGCGCGGCTCGACACGCTCTCATTGGAAACCGTAGGGGATCGCCTGCGCGTCGTCGCTCTGCGTTTCGCGTTTGCGGTCGGCCTCGTGGTGGCCTTTGCCCTCGGCAGCATTGGTCCTTTCCTGGCCCTCGATTGGCCGCCGTTGCTGCGCCAGGCGTTGTTCGGCCTGCTCATGGCTTTTCTTGTCCTTAGGATCGCCAAGGTCGTCGGCCACTTCCTGCTGGCGCCCGATCACGAACGCTTCCGCCTCGTACCGATGGGAACGGTAGCCGCGCGTTTTTGGCTCCGTCGGCTCGTTTGGTTCGTCGGCTGGTTTGCCTTCGGTTGGGTGATCGTCGGGTTCGGGGTCACTATCGGCTACACGCTGGAGGCACGCCAGCTTGTCGCCTATGCGCTCGGGCTCGTTCTCCTCGCGATCGCGCTGAACGCGGTTTGGCGCCGGCCCGTCGCGGTTGACGTGGCCGGCGAAGCGCCGTCATCGGTAACCCATCATTTCGGGCGGGGCACGGTCAACGTGGCGCTGACAATCGGGATCGTGCTGCTATGGGTGTGCTGGGTCGTCCGCGCGACGGCGAGCTTCTGGCTCCTTCTGGTCGTCATGACCCTGCCGCTCGCGATAAGCATCACCCGGCGCGCGGTCGAGAATGTGCTTCGACCTCCCGGCTCGACGCAGGTCGACGGCGGTGCGCCGAGCGTGCTCGCGGCGTGCATCGAGCGCGGTATCCGGGCGCTGTTGATCATTGGCGCTGTTGCGGTCCTGGCTTGGGGCTGGGGTATCGACCTCGCCCATCTCCGCGATCAGGAGACTTGGCTTGGCCGCCTCGTCGACGGCGTGTTGAGCGCTGTCGTTATTCTGCTGGTTGCCGACGTTCTGTGGCACGCCATGAGAGCGGCGATCGATCGCAAGCTCGTCGAGGCCGCCGACCCGGGTCAGCCGAACACCGACGAGGCGCGAAAGCGGGCCCGGCTGCGCACCTTGCTACCGATTTTCCGGAACATACTGTTCGCCGTCATCATCGCCGTCGCTGTGTTGATGGCGCTGTCGGCGATGGGCGTGCAAATCGCCCCGCTGGTCGCCGGCGCGGGGGTTGTCGGTATCGCGGTCGGCTTCGGCGCGCAAACCTTTGCCCGTGATGTGATCGCCGGCATGTTCTACCTGCTCGACGACGCGTTCCGGGTCGGCGAGTACATCCAGGCCGGCCGCTACAAGGGCACCGTCGAAGGCTTTAGCATCCGTTCGGTCAGATTGCGGCATCACCGCGGCCCGGTCTTCACCGTGCCGTTCAACCTCTTGGGCGCGGTCGAGAACATGAGCCGCGACTGGGTCATCGACAAGATCGCGATCGGCGTGACCTATGACAGCGACCTCGAAAAGGCACGAAGGCTGATCAAGCAGATCGGGCTTGAATTGCAGCAGGATCCGGAATTTGCACCGCTGATCCTCGAGCCCCTTAAGATGCAGGGGGTCGACGAGCTCGGCGATTACGCAGTCACGATCCGAGCGAAGATGATGACCATGCCGGGCGAGCAGTTCGTGATCCGGCGCAAGGCCTATGCGATGATCAAAAAGGCCTTTGACGAGAACGGCATCAAATTCGCCTTCCCGACCGTGCAGGTAGCGGGCGAAGGCGAAGCCACCACCGCCGCGGTCGCGCAGCGCGGGCTGGAGCTGACCCAGCCCGCGGCGGCGTAACGCCATCGAAGAAATGGATTCCGGATCCGTCGGCGGCCTTCATAAAGGAGGACGAGAGCCCGTGGGTATTTCGGAACCCGTTCTTCAACTACCATTTCGCGGACGGATGGTCCGTCGGTTCGTCGCCCGAGATCACGGCGAACTGGATCGCGAGCGGCGGGAAATGGACCGTCCCGGTCGGCGGCGGCTTCGGCAAGGCGTTTCACCTCGGCGGACAGGCCATGAAGGTGGACTTCAATGCTTCTTACAACGCCATTCGGCCGAACGCCGGCAACGATACCTGGCTGCTGCAGGTTGAGCTGACCTTTCAGTTTCCGGACTAGAGGCGCCAGCGGCCTCATCCACGCGGAGAAACGATAGATGCATCAACCCTGGAGACTAATCCTCGCGCTCTGGGCGAGCACTGCTGCAATTGCGGCGGTGCCCAATGCCGGAGCTGCACAGGAAGCGCCCTTACCTGGCGGCTTCGAGCTCTTCGTGACGCCCTATCTGTGGATGGCGAGTGTCCACGCGACGACGTTGACGCCGCTGGAACGCGAGCCAGAAGTCAACTCCGATGTCAGCTTCATCCATCTTCTGGGGCATCTCGACGGGGCGCCATTCATGGGCTCATTCGAACTTCGTAACGGGGATCTCGGGTTTCTCGTCGACGCGATCCACCTGCCGGTCAGCACGACCATCAGAACCCATGACATCTTTTTCCAGGGTGGCAACGCCGAGCTGCACGTGAATATGGGCACGGGGGTCGTCCTCTGGCGCGTTCTCGAAGACCCGGTGCAGTTCGCCGATATCGGGCCCGGGTTTCGAGCCTGGGGGTTTGAGTCCGATCTGGCGCTCAATCCGGGTCTGCTTCCAGGGGTAAGCGTGAGCCCCTCCGGAGGTTGGACCGATCCGCTGATCGGCGGGCGCTATCACCGCGACCTTGGCAATGGTTTCGGGCTGACCGGCTATGGCGATTTCGGCGGCCATGGCGGCGGCGCGCATACCGATTGGCAGGTGCTCGGCACGGTCGATTACACCCTCAACCCGTCCTGGAACCTGCATCTCGGCTACCGCAGCCTCAATTTCAGTATTACCGGGAGCGAAGGCAGGTTTGGCTTTGACGTGCATATGCGGGGGCCGATCTTGGCCGGCACCTTTCGTTTCTGACCCGTCGCGCCGAGATGCGCAAATGAATGCAGCAGGTCCTGCCGATATGAGAGAAACTGTGTTTACCATACCCTCCCTGCGCTCAAAGTGGCGCTTGTGGCAACTGCGCTCGCAATGGTCGGCTGCTTCGGAATGATGAATGCTCCAACCGCGCAGAGCGTCGCGGGCCTGTCGCCCTAGGGCAATCTAACGATCATCCGACCGGCGTCGTGCGATGTCGGATCAGCCAGAAAATGGGGGTAAAGGGGGAGGCGGCAGATGAGACCAGAACGATCATTGATGCCCCGCCTGCGGGCGGTTGCTGTCTTGCTGATCCTGGGTACGGGCTTCGCATCTGTAGCGAGCGCGGAGGTTGCGCCGATCGTTGACGGCGTACCCTTCCTAATCCGCTTCGGCGGCACGGTGCGGGGGCTGAAGCCGGGCGCGCCGGTGGAGGTTCGGGGCATCCGTATCGGCGAGGTGACGAGCGTTGGCGTAGACTACGCGCCCGACAGCAACGGGTTCGTCGCACCGGTCGGGATCGTGCTGCAGCCCAGCCTATTTCCCGCTGCCGGTGGGCATCCACGCACCGCCGCGGAGGTCTATGACGCGGCCGATGCCTTGGTGCAGCGCGGGTTGCGTGCGCAGGTTTCGGACACGCAATTGATGGGGGGCGAGGCGATCGTCACGCTCGATATCCAGCCCGACGCCCCGCCCGCGACATTGGACCGGAGCGAGAAAGTGCCGCAATTGCCAGCAGGGCCGACGCAGCAGCAGAGGATCGCGCAGAAGCTCCAGCCCCTGATCGCCAAGCTCGCCGACGCGCCGATCGATCAGATGTTCACGCAGCTGCAGGAGGCGATGGCCGCGCTTAATCAGCTGATTACTGGGCCGGAACTGCGCGGCGCGCTGGAGGAGCTGCGCGGCGCCTCGACGGACCTGCGCAACGTGGTCGATCGTCTCGGCGGGCGCTCCGATGCGCTGATCGCCAGTCTGAACGAGACGGTGCGGTCGACCAATCGACTGATCGACCATACCGGGCAGACTCTTGCCACGATCGATCGGCAGGTAGGCGACCGCTCGCCCTTGCTGGCGGATATCCGCGGCCTGGTGCAGCAGATGGACGGGGCAGCGCGTTCGCTGCGGCTGATGGCGGAATATCTCGAACGCAATCCCAATGCGCTGATCACCGGCAAGTCGGACAACCGACGATGAGGGGGCGGCGGCTCGCGCTTGCGGCGGCGCTGCTTTTGCTCGCGGCTTGCGGATCGAAGCCGACAGGTGTTCGATCTCTCGCCGCGGGTTCCGAATGCGCCGGTCGTCGCCGAGCCGCCGCGCGGCGGGCTGATGATCTGGGTGGATAAGCCCTCGGTCGCCGGCTATTTCGACCGTACGCAGATGGTGACGCGCGAGGGCGCCGGTAATCGCATCTCGATCCATGAGTTCGAGGTATGGAGCGATCCGCCCGCCGACCTCATTCAAGCGCGGCGTCGTGGATGACCTCGCGCACCGGTTTGGCAGCGACCGGGTGATGGCGACGCCTGTGGCGCACTATGCGGAACCGGTATGGCGGATAGCACTCGATGTGATCCGTTTCGATGTGGGTGAGGGTGGCGACGCAGTGTTGGATGCGCGTTGGACGCTGCTCGCGGGGCCGAGCGACCGGCTTGCTGCGAGCCGGCGCGAGCGGATCGAGGTGCCGTCCGGCGACACCGCCGATCCGGCCAAAAGGGTGACGGCGCTGCGTGAGGCCGTGGCGATGCTGGCGAGTCGGATCGCCGACGCGATCGCGACGGCCGCGACGCCAAATGCACGAAAACCGAAGGAGTCGGCGGCCGCCACACTTGCACGGCAATTCGGGTAAACCGGCGCCAGTTTGCGGAAAATGAATAGCCCGACGAAGGCTTGACCTCCTAGGGTCGACGCTCGGGCAAGCCCTGCCCGCTCGGCCTAACTCTTTGGGGGACTGTACCATGACCATAAATCTCGTGGCGGCAGCGCGGGTCGTCCCGCTCACTGCTCTGATCCTGGGAGCATGCGTCTCGCAGGGAGCCCTAAGATGTTAATGAGGCATTGGGTCATCATCGCGCTTGTTGCAATCGTTGCGGCGGGGATAGGCGCGGGGGCGGCGCTTTACTTTGCGTTCCCGAATCAGGTCCAGCTGGTCGGGGGCGAGACCCGCAGCGAACTTCTGTCGTTGAATGCCCCTCCGGGCACTCTTACGACGGAAGCGAACGCGGCTTACAAGGCCCCCGCGGCGCCCGCCCCCGCGGCCGGTCGGGCACCCGGCGCTGCGGCCGGAGACTGGCCCAGCTACAACAAGACGCTCACCACCGAGCGGTTCTCCGACCTCAGCCAGATCAATACCCAGAACGTCGGCAAGCTGAAGGTGCTGTGCACCTACAACACCGGTACGTACTCGAGTTTCGAGAGCGGCCTCATCATGGTCGAGGGCGCCCTGATCGGCACGACCGAATACGATATTTTCTCGATCGACCCGGCGACCTGCGCCCAGAATTGGCGCACGCATGAGGACTTCGCGGCCTACATTTTGCCGTTGAACCGGGGTGCGGCCTACCTGGACGGCATGCTGTTTCGCGGCACCGAGGACGGGCGCGTGCTGGCCTATGATTTCAAAACCGGCAAGCGGGTCTGGGAGGCCACGATCGCGGATCAAAAAAAGGGCGAGACCGTGCCCACTGCGCCGATCGCCTGGCAGGGTCTCGTCTTCATCGGCAATGCCGGGGGCGACGAAAAGGGTGGAAAGGGGCGCATGTACGCGCTCGACGCCAAGACCGGCAAGATCGTCTGGGAATTCTATCTGGTGCCCAAATCCGATGGCGACCCGGTCCGCGGCCCGCAGGGTGCGTCGCCGCTCAACAATTCGACCTGGAAAAACATCCCTGGCGCACCGATCAGCGGCGGGGGAACCTGGACATCGTTCACTTTGGACCCTGCATCCGGGCTATTGTATGTTCCCGGCGGCAATCCGGCGCCTGACTTCGACGTCGGCGCTCGCGAGGGAGAGAATCTCTTCACCGACTCGGTCGTCGTCCTCGACGCCAAGACCGGCGCTTACAAGAACCATTTCAAGATTGTGCCCAGGGATTGGCACGATTGGGACGTCTCCAACCCGCCCGCTCTGATCCGGACCGCCAGCGGCAAAAGGCTGATGGCGGTATCGCCGAAGGATGGCTACCTTTACGGCTTCGATCTCGCCGACAACAAGCTGCTCTACAAGACGCCGGTGACGAAGATCGAGAATGTCGACGAGCCTTTCTCGCCCGATAAGGAGGTCCATTTCTGCCCGGGCGCGGTCGGCGGCGAGGAATGGAGCAGCCCAGCCTACGACCCTCGCACCAATCTCATCTTCACCGGCGATGTCGATTGGTGCACGACGGTAAAGTTGCAGACCAGGCAAGACATCGTCGCGTCGGCACCCGGGCAACCGTGGTTCGGAGAGTCGTCTCTCAATCCGTTCAACCTGTTCGGGAAGCAATCTCGCGGGGACGGATATTGGGGCGGATGGTTGCACGCGGTCGACGCCGACACGGGCGTCTGGAAATGGCGGCTCAAGACCAACTATCCGATCCTGGGCGGCCTTACCCCAACCGCCGGAGGCCTGTTGTTCTTTGGCGACGTCGGCGGAAACTTCTATGCGGTCGACGCCGCCAACGGCCAAAAGCTGTGGGGTCAAAAACTCAGCGGCGCGATCGGTGGCGGCGTGATCACCTATACCGCGAACGGCGCTCAGCAAGTCGCGGTGGCGACCGGCTTCATATCTCCCGTTTGGCCGGTTCCGATCGCAACCGCGAAGATCGCGATCCTCGGCCTCGAGGGTGGGTGAGGGGCAGCGGGCGCGCGGCCCGGGGCGGGCGAAATGACGGCGTTGGATGTCCTGTGGGTCGGCCTGGGCGGTGGCCTGGGGTCCCTGTTGCGCTGGTGGGTCGGGCGGGCGGTCGGCGAGCGCTATCGCGGCGATTTTCCGCTCGGCACGTTCCTGATCAACATCACCGGCGCCTTCCCGATGGGCTACCCGTCGGTTCTGTTCGCGGTCGACTGGCACACCCGCCACGGCACCGCCCTCACTGCCCTCTGCCTGACCGGTATCATCGGCGGCCATACGACCTTCAGCAGCATGCAGATGGATGCTGTCAAGCTCGCCGGAACGAGAGGCCGCGTTCGTGCCGGGTCCTATCTTGGCTTGTCGGTCGTAGCCGGCCTGATGGCCGCTGCGCTCGGCGGCGCGCTTGCCCTCGCGCAGGGCTGAGGAGGTCCGCCGTGGTCAATTTCGTCATACTGGTGCTGGTCGGCGGCGGTCTCGACGCGATGCTGCGCGAGTTCACCATGCTTATGGTGCCAAATCCGGTCGACGGTTTCCCGCTGGACATCCTCGTCGCCAATCTCCTGGCCGCCTTCCTGCTCGGCCTCGTCACGGCGCTGCACGGCCGGCAGGTCCTGTCCGACGACGTCAACATGCTGCTCGGCGCCGGCATCATGGGCGGGATGTCGACCTTTTCGAGCTTTGTCTATGGCAGCGTCGTGTTGATGCACGCCTCGATAGCAAGCACTGTCGTCGCGTCGGTCTACGTCCTGGTGAGTCCGGTGCTCGGCTACCTGGCGATCATCATCGGAGAGAAGCTCGGCGGCCAGGCTCGCAGGCCGGCAGCCGCAGCGGCCGGGGGCGGCCAATGAGCTTTAAGAATCACTGACTCGGCAGCCCGGGTCGTGTAGAACCTGCCGCGAGCGACGTGCATGAGCTAGGGGAAGATGGGTCCAGCGATGAGGAGCGCACCTATTCTCGATGGTCGTAGGAAGTCAGGAATCGAAGCCACTACGGCGCGGCCAGGCTCATCGTCAGGATTTGCCGGCCGAATCGGCGCTTTTTTATTACACGAGTTCCTCGAAATCTTGCCACCGACGATCTTTTTCCTTATCGGCTTTAACCTGATTGTGCTGACAACCAATCTGATCCTTGCCGATTACGGGGCCCAGGTCGCTAGCTTCATAATCGCTACAACGAGCGCGCTGGTCGTTGCAAAGGCGGTGTTGGTGGCCAACGCGATGCCCGCGATCCGCCGCTACGACCGCGCGCCGCTGATCCGGCCGATCCTGTTCACAACGGTGTTTTATTGGGCGGCGGTCTTCATCGTCCGTCTGCTCGAACATTGGGTCAGGTATCGGTTTGGCGGAGACTATGTATTCGGCGGCTTTGTGCCGCACGCAATTGCGAACTTCTCCTGGGATCGCTTCATAGCGATCCAGCTTTGGATATTCGTTTTGTTCCTGATCTATGTCACGGCGTCCGAATTCAACCGCCTGTTCGGTCACGGCGAGCTGAGACGCATCCTGTTCACCTACCGGCCGTCCGAGCTCCAACTGAACCGGCGGCAAAGGATCTACGAACTCGTCCGTCTGGGCAAGCTGGCCGACGCTCACTCGATGGACGAATTCCGCGATCCGACGAGCGCCGCACACACCCAGTTGGTCGATATTGTGAGCCGGCTTGCTGTTAAGCCGCGGCCGCTCTCCTCGGACACGCTGTGATCAAGGGGCGAGTTCCGAATGAAGAACTTCGAATTGGGCACGGGGGACATATTCGTCCTGTTCTTTCTGACCCTGGGCCCCCTGAAGGCGATCCTGCCGTTCGCCAGGGCGACCCATGGGACCGATCTCGCTTTTCAGCGGAGGATGGCCTGGGAGTCAACGGCGATTGCCACAGCCATCGCGCTCGTCGTGGCCCTGCTCGCCCCGCTGGTTCTGGGGAACTGGCATGTTTCGCCGCCGGCGGTTTCGATTACCGCCGGTATCATCCTCTTCGCCCAGGCGCTTAGGATTGTCATGCAGGCGCCGCCTGCGCCCGGGTCAGCCGCGCAACAGGCGAGCCCGTCCCCGCCCTCTCCGGCGATCGCTGTCTTTCCGCTTGCCATGCCGGCAATTCTGACGGCGCCCGGAATCGCCGCCATTGCAGTGATCATCTCACTCAACAAACATGATCTGGCTCATGAGGCGATCGTTATTGTCATTCTGATTGGGGTGATGGTGCTCAACCTGCTGACATTGTGGAACAACGAAACAATCCTCAAGCATGGCCTGGCCGGGGTGTTGCCCGTCGTCGGGTGGGTGTTGGCGGTGCTGCAGGCCGCGCTGGCCGTGCAGATAATTATCCATGCCTTGCGGGTTCTCGAAGTTATGCACTGGCCTGCTTCCTAGGGCGGAGGTGCGACATGACAAAGGTTGGCGCCATCACACTGATTCGGCCGCAAAGTGCCGTCTCGGAGGCCTCGCCGCACGCCGATATGATCTGGATTCCCGGCGGTACTTTTCGCATGGGGTCTGACAGGCACTACGCGGAGGAAGCACCGGCTCATCGCGTGACGGTGGGCGGCTTCTGGATCGATCGCACGCCAGTCACAAACCGGCAATTCCGCGAGTTCGTCAGAGCGACCGGCCACGTCACCTTCGCCGAGATCGCACCGGATCCGAAGTACTATCCGGGCGCCCTGCCGAACATGCTCAGGGCCGGCTCGCTGGTTTTCAATCCGCCGAAGCATCCGGTTGACGATATGCGCGACTGGAGCCAGTGGTGGACGTTCAAGTTCGGCGCTGACTGGCGCCGGCCCTATGGTCCGCGCAGCTCACTCAATGGGCTCAATGATCATCCGGTCGTTCACGTCGCCTACAGCGACGCCGTGGCATACGCGAAATGGGCGGGCAAGGACCTGCCGACCGAGGCGGAATGGGAGTTCGCCGCCCGCGGCGGGATCGACGACGCCGAGTTCGCCTGGGGCGATGAATTCACCCCCAGCGGCAAGCAGATGGCTAACACCTGGCAGGGCGGGTTTCCACGCGAGAACCTAAAGCTCGACGGATACGAGCGCACTTCGCCGGTCACCGCATTCCCGCCGAACGGGTACGGAATCTATGACATGATCGGCAACGTCTGGGAATGGACCAGCGACTGGTACTCGGCCGGCTACGAGGCAGATCCTCAAAAGGCCTGCTGCATCCCAGCGAACCCGCGGGGCGGGCCGGAGGATGAGAGCTACGACTCCTGCCAGCCCGAAATTAGGATTCCCCGCAAGGTGCTGAAAGGCGGTTCGCATCTGTGCGCGCCGAATTACTGCCGGCGTTATCGCCCGGCAGCGCGCCATCCGGAACCGGTGGACACCTCGACGAGCCATGTCGGCTTCCGCTGCATCATACGTGAAGGAGGGGGGTCATGAACGGTAAGAGTGATCGGGAGACGAAGTCGGCGCACAAGTCCGAGGGAATAAAGCGCCGCACACTGCTGCTCAGCACCACTTCCCTTGTCGCGGCGTCAGGAATCTCGGCAACCGTACCGTTGGCGCAGGCCCAGCAGCCACAAGAGATCCTACCCAAGCCCGAGCCGCCGTTCCAGGGCAAGATAGGCCCCACGGTCAAGGACTCCACTCCCGACTTCCCGAAGGGCGTCGAGGCTCCCGCCGGGGCGCCCAATGTCTTGTTGATTCTGACGGATGACGTAGGCTTTGGCGCAAGCAGCACTTTTGGCGGGCCGATCCAGACCTCCACCTTTCAGCGGCTCGCCGATAGTGGGCTCCGCTACAACATGTACCACACCACCGCGCTCTGCTCGCCAACCCGCGCGGCGCTGATCACCGGACGAAACCACCATTCGGTTGCCAGCGGCGTCATCACCGAGTTCGCAACCGGCTATCCCGGCTACAACTCGCTGGTGCCGAAGAGCGCCGGCTCGGTGGGGTCCGTCCTCAAGGACAACGGGTACAACACGTCATGGTTCGGCAAGATGCATAATGTGCCGGACTGGATGTCGAGCCAGGCAGGTCCGTTCGATCTTTGGCCGACCGGCCTCGGCTTCGAGCACTTTTACGGGTTCTTGGGCGGTGACAGCGACCAATGGCACCCGGCGTTATACGACGGCACCAATCCGATCGAGCCGTATCTCAGCGACCCGAATTACATCCTCGACCGCGACCTCGCGGACAAGGCGATCGACTGGATGCGGATGCAGCACGCGCTGGCGCCCAACAAGCCGTGGCTGCTGTACTACGCGACCGGCACTGCACACGCGCCGCACCACGCGCCCAAGGATTGGATCGCGAAGTACAAGGGACAATTCGACCAGGGCTGGGACAAGGTCCGTGAGGAGACGCTCGCTCACCAGATCAAACTCGGCATTGTTCCGCCCAATACTCAGTTGACCAAGCGCCCGGAACAGATTCCAGCGTGGGATTCCTTGTCAGCTGACCAAAAGCGCCTCTACGCGCGAATGATGGAAGTGTATGCGGGCGCTCTGTCGCACGCCGATTATAATATCGGCCGCCTTCTCGAGGCCGTCGAACAGTCCGGCCAACTGGACAACACCCTGGTCATTTTCATGATGGGCGATAACGGCGCAAGCGCCGAAGGAACGTTGCAGGGGACGACAAACGAGGTCGGCACAGCCGCTAATGGCGTTAAGGAGAGCATTCCATTTCTGCTCTCGATGATTGACGAGCTGGGCGGCCCGCGGACCTACAACCATTACCCGGTCGGTTGGGCGCACGCGATGGACGCGCCGATGCAATGGACGAAACAGATCGCATCCCACTTCGGCGGCACCCGCAACGGCCTGGTGATCTCATGGCCGGCGCGCATCAAGGACAAGGGCGGCCTGCGATCACAGTTTTGTCATGTGATCGATATCGTGCCGACCATCTACGAGGCCGCCAAGATCACCCCGCCGAAAGTGTTGGACGGAGTGGAGCAGAAACCGCTGGATGGCGTCAGCCTCGTCTACACCTTCGATAACGCTACGGCGGCGACACGGCACGGTACGCAATATTTCGAGATGTTCGGGAACCGAGCGATTTATAAGGACGGCTGGATGGCCAGCACGACGCCGCTTCGCCTTCCTTGGGTGACGATCGGTTTCGAACCCAGCCCCGATAACTTCAAATGGGAACTCTACAACATCAACGAGGATTTCAGCCAGGCCAACAACCTCGTCGACAAGAATCCCGACAAGCTCAAGGAGCTGCAGGACGCATTTGATGTCGAAGCGAAGAAATACAATGTCTACCCCCTCGACTCGAGTTTCGCGTCACGAGCCGATCCGGCAATTCGGCCGAGCCTGACCCGAGGCCGTAGCGAGTTCGTCTACTTCCCGGGAATGATCCGCATTCCGGAGGGTTCCGCGCCGGACTTCAAAAACAAATCCTGGACGATTGCCGCGGAGGTGACGATCCCGGAGGGCGGCGCTAACGGTGTGTTGGCGACAATGGGTGGCCGCTATGGCGGCTGGGCTCTGCTGATGCAGGATGGCAAGCCGGAATTCGCCTACGCCTATTCCAACCAGCCGGAGCACAAGTATCGAGTTGTTTCCGATCAGCCTCTGGCGCGCGGCAATCACATCGTCCGCGTTAAGTTCGAATATGCGGGCGGGGGTCTCGGCAAAGCCGCTACCGCGACTCTGCTGGTGGACGAGAAAAAGGTCGGGCAAGGGCAGATCCCGCAGACGATCGGGATTCGTTTTTCGCTCGATGAAACCTTCGACGTCGGCGAGGACACCGGAACCCCGGTCCTGGAGACGTACGAGGACAAAATGCCGTTTCGGTTTACTGGGACACTGAAACGATTTGTCGCGGTCCTCGAACCCTCAAAACTCAGCGCCGAAGAACAGCAACGGCTCCGCGAGCAATTGGCCAACGCGTTGGCGGCCGTTCACTGATCAATAGGCGTGCGTCGTCCGTCAGGAGAGAGCGTCGCGGTGACTGATCTAAGACACGGACTGAAGGACTAACAGATGATAAGCAGCGACAACAAACACCGTTCGCATCTGCCGATGCCCACGCCCGAGCGGATCGGGCTGATCACCTATGACGCGCGGGATGCGGACACCAAATTCCCGCCGATCGAGCAGCTGCGCCCGCCCAAGGGCGCGCCGAATGTGCTGATCATCCTGATCGACGATGCCGGCTTCGGCTCGTCGAGCGCCTTTGGCGGCCCCTGCCAGACGCCGAACGCCGAAAAGCTGGCAGCGGGCGGACTCAAATACAACCGCTTCCACACCACAGCGTTGTGCTCCCCGACCCGCGCGGCGCTGCTGACGGGACGCAACCACCACACCGTCGGCATGGGCGGCATCACCGAGATCGCCACCGGCGCCCCGGGCTATAGTTCGGTATTGCCCAATACGATCTCGCCGCTCGCCCGCACCCTCAAGCTCAATGGCTACTCGACCGCGCAATTCGGCAAATGCCACGAAGTGCCAGTATGGGAGACGAGCCCGGTTGGACCGTTCGACGCATGGCCCACCGGCGGCGGCGGATTCGAGTACTTCTGCGGCTTTATCGGCGGCGAGGCGAACCAGTGGTATCCCTCGCTATACGAAGGTACCGCGCCGGTCGAGACTAAGAAGACGCCGGAAGAGGGCTACCACTTCATGTCGGACATGACCGACAAGGCGATGGCCTGGGTCGCGCAGCAGAAGGCGCTGGTTCCCGACAAACCATTCTTTGTCTATTTCGCGCCCGGCGCAACGCATGCGCCGCACCACGTACCAAAGGAGTGGGCCGACAAGTACAAGGGCAAGTTCGACCAGGGCTGGGACAAATTGCGCGAAGAGACGATCGCCCGGCAAAAGGTGCTTGGGGTCATCCCGGCGGACTGTCAGCTCACCGTCCGCCACTCGGAGATCCCCGCATGGGACGAAATGCCGGAGGCGCTAAAGCCGATATTGCGCCGCCAGATGGAGGTCTATGCGGGGTTCCTCGAGTACACCGACCACCACATCGGCCGCCTGCTCGACGGTTTGAAGAAGCTCGACATCCTCGACGACACTCTCGTCTACTACATCATCGGCGACAACGGTGCCTCGGCCGAGGGCACGTTGAACGGCGCCTACAACGAGATGGCCAACTTCAACGGCCTGGCGGCCCTCGAGACCCCGGAATTCCTGATGGCGCGCTACGACAAGCTCGGCGGGCCGGAGTCGTACAACCATTATGCCGTCGGCTGGGCGCATGCGATGAACACCCCCTACCAGTGGACCAAGCAGGTCGCCTCGCATTGGGGCGGGACCCGCAACGGCACGATCGTGCACTGGCCCAACGGTATCAAAGCCAAAGGCGAAATCCGCTCGCAGTTCCACCATGTCATCGACATCGCCCCGACGATCCTCGAAGCGGCGGGGCTGCCCGAGCCGGTTTCGGTCAATGGCGTGCAGCAGCGGCCGATCGAAGGCGTCAGCATGCTGTACTCGTTTGACGACGCCAAGGCGGCGGAACGGCGCGAGACGCAGTATTTCGAGATGTTTGGCAATCGCGGCATTTACCACAAGGGCTGGACCGCAGTGACCAAGCACGGGACACCGTGGATCCTGGTGGGTCGGAAGACCGTGGCCCTCGACGACGACGTCTGGGAGCTCTACGACACCAGCAAGGACTGGAGCCAGGCCAACGATCTCGCCAAGCAGATGCCGGAAAAGCTGCACGAGCTGCAGCGACTATGGCTGATCGAGGCGACGCGCTACAACGTGTTGCCGATCGACGACCGAACAGCCGAGAAGTTCAACCCCGACACCGCCGGCCGACCGGTGCTGATCAAGGGAAACACCCAGCTGTTGTTTGGCGGCATGGGGCGCCTGTCGGAGAACTGCGTCCTCAGCATCAAGAACAAGTCCCACTCGGTCACCGCCGAGATCGAAGTCCCGGAAAAGGGAGCCGAGGGCGTGATCATCTCCCAGGGTGCCAATATCGGCGGCTGGAGCCTCTACACGAAGAACGGCAAACTGAAATACTGCTACAACGTGGCGGGGGTAAATTACTACTACGTCGAGGCGACGCGGGCATTGCCGGCCGGCGAACATCAGGTACGCATGGAGTTTGCCTATGCCGGCGGCGGTCTCGGCAAGGGGGGCCAGGTGACGCTCTATGTCGACGGCGATAAGGTCGGCGAAGGGACCGTCCCGATGACGCAGGCGATGGTCTTCTCCGCCGACGACGGCTGCGATGTCGGCGAGGATAGCGGCGCCCCGGTCTCTCAGGACTATGGCTCGCGCGGCAATGCATTTAACGGCACCGTCAAGGGAGTGCAGCTCGCCATCGGCGGCGCGGCCGAGAGTTCGGATCACCTGGTCACGCCGGAGGAGGCCATCCGCATCGCGATGGCGCGGCAGTAATCAGCAAGGGCATTGGACATGGCAGATTCACGCACCACTGCTGGCGCCGGCCGGTTCGAGGTCAGAGCGACCGCAAGCGATCATTTTGCCTGGATCCGCACCCGCTTGAGCCTTGAGCGCACAATGATGTCGTGGCAGCGTACGGCAGTGGCGCTGATCGGCTTCGGTTTTGCGATCGTCCAATATCTCGAACATTTGGAACAGACACCCGAAGCCCGTGCTGCCTATCTTCCACACGCGCCGCGGTATCTGGGGCTGGCGTTGATGGCGTGCGGCATCCTGGCGCTCGTCATTTCCATTTGGCAGTACTCGTGGTCCATTCGCTATCTATGGGGCGAACCGTATACGCCAATCGCCGGCGTTACCAGGGAGGGAAAGCATACGCCGGTCATTGCGGTCGCCATTGTCCTTATCTTCATCGGCCTGTTCGCGTTCTTTGCCGTGCTGCTGCGCCTTACGTAGCGGCGCGCCCAAGTAAGCGAGATCAATAAGCACTTTGGAAACCACCCGACCAACGAAAGGAGTTCGAGATGGCTAGATCAAGAGCAACCGCCAAGCCGAACATCGTCGTCATCTGGGGCGACGATATCGGCATGGCCAACCTCAGTTGCTATACCCACGGGCTGATGGGCTACCAAACACCCAACATTGACCGCATCGCTCAGGAGGGCATGCGTTTCACCGATTACTACGCCGAGCAGAGCTGCACGGCCGGACGGGCGTCGTTCATCACGGGTCAGCATGGATTGCGCACTGGCCTGACCAAAGTCGGCCTGCCGGCTGCTACTGTTGGTCTGCACAAGGAAGACCCGACGATCGCTGAATTGCTCAAGCCGCTGGGCTACGCGACCGCGCAGTTCGGCAAGAACCACCTCGGCGACCGCAATGAATATCTGCCGACGGTGCACGGCTTCGACGAGTTCTATGGCAATTTGTACCACCTGAACGCGGAGGAAGAGCCGGAGCTCCCAGATTATCCGAAGGCGCCGGAGTTTCCTCACTTTCACGAGCGGTTTGGCCCACGCGGGGTCTTGGACTGCAAGGCCACCGACAGGGACGACGCGACGGTCGACCCGCGCTTTGGCAGGGTCGGCAAGCAGACGGTCCGCGACACCGGCCCGCTGACCAAGAAACGCATGGAAACGATCGATGACGACGTCGCCGCCCGCGCCGAAGAGTACATCAAGCGCCAGGCCCAAGCCGGCCAGCCATTCTTCCTCTGGGTCACCTTCACGCACATGCACATGCGTACGCATGTGAAGCCGGAGAGCCGGGGCCAGGCGGGGCGCTGGCAGAGCGAATACCACGACGTAATGATCGATCACGACAAGAACGTCGGCCAGGTGCTGAAAGCACTCGACGATGCCGGCATCACCGACAACACCTTTGTCATGTACGGCACCGATAACGGTCCGCACATGAACTCTTGGCCTGACGGGGCGATGACCCCGTTCCGGAACGAGAAAAACTCGAACTGGGAGGGCGCCTATCGAACACCGTGCCTGGTCCGCTGGCCGGGAAAGATCAAGCCCGGAACCGTGTCGAATGAGCTCGTGGCACATCACGATTGGCTGCCGACATTTCTGGCGATGGCCGGCGACGCGGACGTCACGGACAAACTGTTGAAGGGCTACAAGATCGGGGACATGACCTACAAGGTCCATCTAGACGGTCATAACCTCGTGCCGTACTTTACCGGTGAAGCGCAGAAGAGCCCGCGGGTCTCTTTCATCTACTGCAACGACGACCAGCAGGTCGTCGCACTGCGCTACGACAATTGGAAGATCGTGTTCGAGGAGCAACGCACACCCGGGACGATGCGGATCTGGGCCGAGCCCTTCACCGCTCTGCGCGTGCCGAAGATCTTCAATCTGCGCACCGATCCGTTCGAACGCGCCGACATCACCTCGAACACCTACTACGATTGGCTGATCGATCACGTTTACCTGCTGGTTCCGGCGCAAGCCTATATCGGCGATTTCCTGCAGACCTTCAGGGAATACCCGCAGCGCCAGAAGGCGGCCAGCTTCAACCTCGACGACGTGTTGCGGCGGCTGCAAGAAAATAAACACTCGTAGCCAGTCGGACCGGCCCCAACCCTAACCCTCCCCCGCTTGCGGGGGAGGGAATGGGAGGGGCAAGGAGCGGTCGGGTGGAAGAATGGCTGCATCTCGTCACCAAAGACGTCGTCGTCATTATCGATGCGATGGCGTTGATCGTTGTCGCGATCGGAACCGCAGAGGCATTTTTCACCGGACTGTGGGCGGCATTCCCAGCGTCAACGTCGCATCGCCGGTTCCGTGAAATCCTGGTGCGCTACGGACGCTGGCTCGTCGCCGGCCTCACTTTCCAGCTCGCGGCCGACATCATCGGGACGTCGATCGCGCCAAGCTGGCAGGAAGTCGGGCAGCTCGGCGCTATCGCGGTAATCCGAACCTTCCTGAACTTCTTCCTCGAGCGCGACTTGGCCGAGCTCGGGGACCGCGCTGATATGCATGCCCCACCCTAATAAACAGCCGGCAGGGTTCTCCGCCGACGCCGACGGGGTGCGCGCGTTTTACGAGAGCCACCCGTATCCGGCGCCGCTGCGCGACCTCGATCGGCACCGCGAGCTCTATCGCAACCCGGAGCGCCGTCGGGCGCTCTCCCTTCTGCTGTGGCCGACGGAGAAGCCGCGGGCAGATCGAAAGATCCTGGTCGCCGGCTGTGGAACGTCCCAAGCTGCGATCCATGCGCTGCGCGAGCCCGAGGCGCGGGTGACGGCGATCGACATCAGCGAGACCAGCCTGCGCCATACGCGCGAACTCCAGCGAAAATATCGCTTGCGAAACCTCGATCTCCATCGACTCGCGATCGAAGAGGCCGGGGAGCTCGGCCGGATGTTCGACCAGATCGTCTGTACCGGCGTGCTGCACCACCTGCCCGACCCCGATGTCGGCCTCAAGTCGTTGCGCAGCGTGCTTGCGCCCGAAGGCGCGATGCACCTGATGGTCTATGCAGCCTATGGGCGGGCCGGCATCTATATGATGCAGGAGTACTGCCGCCTGCTCGGGGTCGGCGCCACGGAGCAGGAATTGCGGGATCTCGGCATGACGGTCGGCGCGCTGTCTGCCGACCATCCGATCGCCGCCGTGGCGAAGCGGGCGAAGGATTTCAGAAATCCGGACGCGCTCGCCGATGCACTGCTCCACCCTCAGGATCGCGCCTACAGCGTGCCGCAGCTCTATGCCTGGTTGCAGCGATGCGGCCTGTCGTTCGGGCGCTGGTTCGAGCAGGCTCCGTATCTCCCGCAATGCGGGGCAACGGCGAGGAGCCCCCACGCCGCGCGCCTCGCCTCGCTTCCGCCGCCATTGCAGCACGCCGCGGTCGAGCTGTTGCGCGGGACCATGACCAGGCACAACTTCATCGCCTATCGCGACGATCGCCTCGGCGAGAGCCAGCCGATCACGTTCGAGGGTGATGCCTGGCGCGGCTACGTTCCGCTGCGTCTGCCGTGGACCCTGCGCATCCGCGACCGGGTGCCTCCCGGTTCCGTGGCCGTCCTCATCAACCAGGCCCACACTTACCCCGACCTCGCTCTCCCGATCGATGCGGCGCAGGAGCGAATCTTCGCCGCAATCGACGGCAACCGCTCTATCGACGATATCCTGCGGGACGCTGCGGGAGCGGGTGGTGATGAGCAGGCCGGGAGTTTTATCCGGCAGCTCTGGGAGTACGATCAGCTGGTTTTCGACGCGACGAGTTCGCATTGACCTACCGCAGCCCCCCTCGACCAAATGAAGAAGCTCATGGCGCCTGTCCTCGCCATCGCCAGCCTCTGGAGCGGCCACGCGCTGTCCCAGTCGCAGACGCCCGAGAGCGACACCGAAATCTCTAAACAGATCGAAAACCCGGTGACCCACCGGATCACGTTGCCATTGCGCTACGAGGCCGATTTTCTCGATGGGCCCTACAAGGCGACCAAGGACACGTTCTCGATCAATCAGGCGGTGGTGCCGTTCGTGTTGAATGAAGAGTGGATATTGGCCACCCGAACCAAACTGCCGGCGATAGTGCAGCCGCCGAAAAAACTCGGCAATTCTTGGGCTGACGGGTTGTCCAACGGATACACCACATTCTTTCTGTCCCCGCGATATGGCGAGGGTTTTTACTGGGGTGCCGGGCCGGTGCTCTACTATCCTACGGCGACAAACTCGGTGCTCGGCGTCAACAAGTGGGGCTCCGGCCCGTCGGTCGCATTCTTGAAGGAGAATGAAAGCCCACTAGTGTTCGGGGCTGTAGTCAACAACATCTGGTCGTTTGGCGGGCCACCCGGCAGCAGCGACCGGACCAACCAGTTTCTGCTGAATCCGATCGTCAGCTACCATTTTGCAGAGGGATGGTCGGTGGGCTCGTCGCCCAACATCACGGCAAACTGGATCACTAAGGGCGGGAAATGGACCGTCCCGGTCGGCGGCGGCTTCGGCAAGGCGTTTCAGCTTGGCGAGCAGCCGATAAAGCTGGATCTAGACGCATACTACAACGTCTTCCGACCCAAAGCTGGTAACGATACATGGCTGCTGCAGGTCACATTGACCTTTGTGTTTCCGAAATGAGGGCAGGCGCAAAGACTCAGGCGCACATCCCCGGCATTGGAGAAAGCGACCGACGTTGTAGCAGATCAGATATGCCGTTGTCAATATGGCTAATGCGAAAATACGAACTATATCATCGCGACATCACATACGAAATCGGTGCATCATATGCATGTCGAGCCTCCCTGCTCCCTCCCTCAGAACCTGAAATCTGTTCCCTGCTGTACGAGTGCTATTTTGGAGATTACTATTTGATTTAAAAGGATTTATGGTTCGTTCGAAGGTTGCGAATCGATTTTTCTCCCTGTTCTCAGGGAAGCGCCGAAAAATTCTGGTAGACGGACACTTCACCGGCATCACGCCTGGAAGGGCTTGGTGCCGACGGCGCAATGGAGCGGATCTGGAGAGGAATTTCGCCGATCGCGGCCATGCCGGGGCGGCATTACGGTGATCGGAAATCGGCATTTGCTCGATAAAGCGATCGAAATTACCGTCGTTCGGGGCACAGGATGAAAGAGGAGCAGGCGATGGAGGTCGGCGTCTACCATGAATTTCACTGCCGGCCGGATCAGACCCCGGCGGCAGCGTTCGCGGAGGCGCTGGCTCAGGTCGAAGCGGCGGACCGCTGGGGGCTCGATGCGATCTGGCTCGCCGAAATCCACCAGCAGGCGCGCCGCTCGGTGCTGACCGCGCCGCTGACCGTCGCCAGCGCGATTGCCGCGCGCACCCGCCGCATCAAGATCGGCACGGGTGTTCAGGTCCTGCCGCTCTGCCATCCGCTGCGTCTCGCCGAGGAGACCGCCACCATCGACCAGATCAGCGAGGGACGACTGCTCTTTGGCGTCGGGCGCAGCGGCAATCCGCGGTCCTATGTCGCTTACGGTGTGCCCTATTCGGAGAGCCGCGAGCGTTTCCTGGAGACGCTCGAAATCGTCAAGCGTGCCTGGACGCATCCGACCTTTTCTTATGAGGGCAAATATTACAGCTTCAACAATGCCTCGGCCGTTCCGCAACCTTATCAGAAGCCGTGCCCGCCGATCCGCGTAGCCGCCGCCAGCGAGGAGACCTTCCCATCGCTCGGCGAGGCCGGCTACCCGATCTTCGTCGCGGTGCGAAGCGGCTCGCTCTCGGGTCTGGCACCCGATCTCGCAGCCTATCGCCAGGCCTACAAGGCGGCCGGCCACCCGGGCGAGGGCGAGGTCTATCTGCGGCTGACCTTGCACATCGCGGATACCGATCGGCGCGCCCTGGAAGAAGCCGAGACGAGCATTATGTCCGGGTATCGGACACTGAGCACCCGCCTTGAGAACTCGCCCAATCGGCGCCGCGCGGCGGAAGCGCAGGCTGTCAAGACCATCTCCTATCAGGAGGTGAGGCGCGACAAAGTGATCATCGGCGGGCCGGAAAGCGTCGCCGACCGCCTGCAGCAGCTGCACGATGAGCTCGGGTTGAACGGGATCCTCGCGGAGCTGAATTTCGGCGCGCTGATCTCGCCCGAGCCGATGACGCGATCGCTTCAGCTGCTCTGCGAGAAAGTCATGCCCCGGCTACATTGAGGTGGGCCGGCTGTGAAACGCAGCACCGAGCGCTTCCTGACGACGCATACCGGCAGCCTGCCGCGTCCCGAAGATCTCGTGCGCGCGATGTTCGCTAAGGAAGAGGGTGTGCCGGTCGATGCGGCGGCGCTCAAGGCGCGCATCCGCTCGGCGGTAGCGGCGGTTGTCGAAAAGCAGATCGAGGCCGGCGTCGACATCGTCAATGACGGCGAGATGAGCAAGCCGAGCTACGCCACCTACATCAAGGACCGGCTGCACGGGTTTGGCGGCGAGAGCCATCCGCTCGTCTACCAGGACCTCGTCGGGTTTCCCGAATTCGCCAGACGGGTCTTCGGCGACCCCGGCCGCTCGCGGCGCAGGACACCCGGCTGCAATGGTCCGATAAGCGTGCGCGACGCGGCGGCTGCCGAAATAGACGTCGCTAATCTGAGCGCCGCACTTGCGCGAGTGAACGCGGAGGAAGCGTTCCTCAGCGCCGCCTCGCCGGGTGTCGTCTCGCTGTTCTTCCACAACGGGCATTATCCGAGCGCGGAGGCTTATCTGTCCGCGATCGCCGAGGCCATGCGACAGGAATACGAGACTGTTGCCGACGCCGGCTTGGTATTGCAGATCGACTGCCCAGACCTCGCGATGGGCCGGCACATCCAATACGCCCAATTGAGCCTCGGCGAATTCCGCAACAAGGCGCGGCTCCACGTCGAGGCGCTCAACCACGCGCTAGAAAACATCCCGGCGGACCGGCTGCGGCTGCATCTTTGCTGGGGCAATTACGAAGGTCCGCACCATTGCGACGTACCGCTCAGAGACATCATCGAGATCATCTTTCTGGCGAAGCCGTGCGGCCTCTCCTTCGAGGCGGCCAACCCGCGCCATGCGCATGAATGGACAGTTTTCGAGGATGTAAAATTGCCGGACGGTAAAGTGCTGATACCCGGCGTGATCGAGTCGAAGACCAATTTTATCGAGCACCCCGCGTTAATCGCGCAGCGCATCGGCCGCTATGCCAGACTCGTCGGCCGCGAGAATGTCATCGCCGGGAGCGATTGCGGCTACGGGACTTGGGTGGGCCAGGCTGCGGTCGATCCGCGCATCGTATGGGCGAAGCTCGCGAGCCTGGCGGAAGGTGCGCGGCTCGCCTCGCGCGAGTTCTGGGCATAGCGCCCCTCAATCCGCTTGAACATCCGCGCGCGGGAGGGTGAAGGGCGAACACTTGGGAGATTGAGATGCGATTTGGGCTCTTCGGCAGCGCGCAAGCCAGGCGCAGCGGCCCCGACACCGACAGCAGCCAAGGCTTTCGGGAGTTTATCGAAAACAATGTCGAAGCCGAGGCGCTGGGCTTTTTCAGCAGCTTTCTCGTCGAGCACCACTTCACCGGCTTCGGCCAGGTGTCGGCGAGCCTCAATCTGTTGACCTGGCTCGGCGCCCGCACGCGGAATCTGCGCCTTGGCACGGCGGTGCTGGTATTACCCTGGCATAACCCCGTGCTGTTGGCCGAGCAGGCGGCGACGCTCGACCTGCTGTCCGGCGGCAGGCTCGATTTCGGGATCGGCAAGGGTTACCGCCACAACGAATTCGCCGGGTTCTGCATACCGTTGGAGGAAGCCGACGCGCGGTTCGAAGAAGCGATCGAGGTCATCACCAAGGCCTTTACCTCGGAGGAGCCGTTCTCCCATCGCGGCAAATATTGGCAGTTCGACAACATCGTCGTCGAACCGCCGACCGCGCAGAAGCCGTACCCGCCGTTCTGGATGGGGGCGGGCAGCGAGAATTCGGTCCGTGAGGTCGTGCGGCGCGGCTACAACATGCTGCTGGGGCAGCACGCGCTGGCCGACGAGACCCTCGAGCAAGTCGCGCAATTTCGCCGCGAGATCGAGGCGCTCGGCCGCCCCTTTGACCCGATGCAGGTGGGCGTCGCCCGCGCCGTCTACATCGCCAAGGACGATGCGGACAAAGCGGCGGCGTTCGAGCGGCGCTACCAGGGCCACATGCGGATCAACAGGCTGGCGCGTCGGCCGGACGGCGAGACCAGAGCCCGCTACATGCTGGACGACGAGAAGGAAGCGCGGCACGAGAGCGCCGAAAGCGCCCTTTTCGGCTCCCCCGACGAGATCATGCGAAAGCTCGAAAAATTGCAGAAGGGCGGCGTCGAATACGTCATTATAAACTTCGGCGGGTCGCGCGAGCAGATCCACCGTTTTGCCCGCGATATCATGCCGGCCTTTGCCGGCAAGCCGCAGATTCAAGTCTTCGCGGCAAAGTAGCAGGAGGACCTTTGATGGGTTTCGAATTCGGCGTGTTCCACGAGTTTCAGCGGCGCCCGGGCCAGAGCGAGGCCGAGGCATTCACCACCGCCTTCGATCAGGTCGATGCCGCCGAGCGTTGGGGTCTCGACGCGATCTGGCTGGCCGAAATCCACATGGCGCCCGAACGGTCGGTCTGCTCGGTGCCGATGACGATCGCGAGCGCGATCGCCGCTCGCACCAACAACATCAAGATCGGTACTGGCGTCCAGGTTCTGCCTCTATGCCAGCCGTTGCGCCTCGCAGAAGACAGCGCCACTGTCGATCATATCAGCCATGGCCGGCTGATCTTCGGGGTCGGCCGCAGCGGCTTCCCGCGTGCGTATGAGGCCTACGGCATTCCCTATGGCGAGAGTCCCGAGCGCTTTGCCGAAGTGCTCGAAATCGTCAAGCGCGCCTGGACCGAGGAAAAGTTCTCGTTTGCCGGCAAATACTACAACTATGAAAACGTCTGCATCGTGCCAAAGCCCTACCGCAGGCCGCATCCGCCGATCCGGATCGCAGCCAATCGTGAGGATACGTTCATTGCGGCCGCGAAGCAGGGCTATGCGATCTTTGTCGGGGCGCGGCGTGGCACCTTCGACGAGGTGCTTCCCAATTTGCAGATCTATCGTGATGCCTGGAAGGCCGCCGGTCATGCCGGCCACGGCGAGGTGTATCTGCGCGCCCCGGTCTATGTCGGCGACACGGTCGAGCAGGCGCTCTCTGACCCCCAGGAAAGCCTGATGAATTTCTACCGCTACCTGGGTGCGCGCCTCGAGGAATCGGCTAACAGCGCCGGCGTCTTTGACACTGCACGGCGGATCGAGGGGGCCCACCGGCTGCAGAACCTCACCTGGGACGAGGCGCGCCGCGGCCGCGCGATCGTCGGCACTCCGGAAATCGTCGCCGACAATCTCGCGAGCCTCAGAGATCAGCTCGGCCTCGCCGGCATTCTCGCCGAACTCAACACCGGCGGACTGATCCCGCACGAGCGGGTCATGCGCTCGATGCAGTTGCTGTGCGAGAAGGTGCAGCCGCGGCTCCGCTGAACGACGTCACCCGCGCACGCGCAAGGTGACGACGGGTCGCTCCCGATACGACCAGTTGGCGTCGCGGCTTTGGGGCGCCGGTTCTGCTGATTGAGGCAATCCTGTGTGCCAAGACCGACCGGCAGCCGACGCAACGGCAGCTCTATCAGATTGCCGAACTCGGCAAGCCCGACGGCGAACCGACGCTAGCGCCGGCGTTCATGCGGCTGCTCTTCAATCCCGGCCAGCCCAGGATACCCGGAGAAGCATTGGATTTTCGCGACGAAATTATGGCGCAGATATTTGACCGGGGACCCCACCACCAAACGCACACTGACCTTTCACATCGAAGTGACCGATGAAGGATCAACTCGAGGCCAAATTTTTTACTGCGGCGCACTTTTACAAATTGGCAACGTATTGGACGACTGATTTTTGATAACGCGGTCGCATCCTATAATGGTGATTTTGTCATCCATTTTACTCATCCGACCTGGGGCGACGATCGGAACGATCCGTCGACGGCGACGCGGGTCAACGAACATAAGGTCCGCTAACCGTCTCAGGTCAGGCGCCGCTGTTTCGGTCGATGAAGTCGAGCGTCGCGGCGGCGCAGCGTTCGGCGTGGCTCGCGGCGACGTGGTAGGAGTTGCCGGGCAGGACCAGAAAGCTCGAATTCGGGATTTGCTGCTGCCAAGCCCGGGTCTCGTCGACCGAGGCGAGCCCACTGCCGTCGGTCGTAATGACAAAGGTCGGGCACCGGATCCTTGGCAGGTCGGCCCTGATGTCGGCGCAGGCGATCGTCTTCATGAAACCGATTTGCGTCGAGACCGCCGTGCGGCCCATGAACTTGATCCACCACTCGACCCCTTCGGCCGGGAAGGCGCTGCCGAGGCGACCCGCCATCGTCCGACGCGCCCAATGTTCGACGCCGTGCCGTTCGAATTCCTCGGCCAATTCGGGTGCGCGTTCGGCCGCACCCTCGCGCATCGGCGGGGGTGTGCCGACCACCGTCAAGGTGATCACCCGCTCGGGACGACGCGCCGCAAACGCACGGGCGATCGTTCCGCCGATCTTGGCACCGACCAAGTGAAAACGCGCGATACCGAGCGAATCCATCAACCGCACGAAATCGTCGATGACGATGTCGAGCGTCCACGGAAAATCGCGCGGCATCGGCGTCGAAGCGCCAAAACCGCGCATGTCCGGGCGCACAACGCGAAAGCGGCGTGCGAGAGGGGCTACCCAGCCATACCAGGCCACCCCGCTTTCGGCATTACCGTGCAGCAGCAGGATCGTTTCCGACCCTCGCCAGGGGTCGGTAAAGTCGTCGACGAGGTAATGCAATTGCACGTCGGGGGAACGTAGGAGGGTCGGCATCACGATTCTCCCGCGAGACGACGATCGCGTGCGCTGTTTTCTATCCGGTCTATCCGGGCTGAAACGTCAGGGTGATGCTGCCTATGCCGGCCGCGACGTTGAGACCAACCCCACCCGAGATGCTGACCGGCTGCAACGAGACGGTATTGCCGGAGCCGCCGACCAGAACATTCGCTCCGACCCCGACCCCAGCCGCGGCGCTTGCGGTCACGCCGGCAAAAGTGCCCGCCAGCGCCCCAGGCCCGAGCGTGGTGGTCGGTGCCAGCACGGTCCAGAGTAACACCGCGCTGCGCATATAGCCGATATCGACGCCGAACGTGTTGATTGTGCCGTTATACTGCTCCGGACTGCCCGATACTGGTGAAAACGTGCAGGCGAGCGCCCGCGAGGAGCCGAAGATAAAGCCAAAGCC
>Ga0306926_10000392_pt1 | contig 39876 bp, 27 predicted proteins | sample flu12Cox44000178_FD_203759 | JGI IMG/M metagenome (GOLD analysis project Ga0306926, IMG submission 203759) | Lab enrichment of tropical soil microbial communities from Luquillo Experimental Forest, Puerto Rico - flux8day.12C.oxic.44.000.178 (v2)... | ecosystem: Environmental > Terrestrial >... | reverse complement strand
CATCCATCAAGTCGCGAAGTGCGAGGGGCCCGATTTCAAGTCGGCCGGACCGCACTTTACGGGAGCCGCGGGCGGACACGATCATAGCGGCGCTCCCGCGGGCGATATCCCTAATTTCGAGCTGGTGGTCAGCGCGGATGGAAGCGCACATGTTTCGGTGGTGGCGCCGAACGTAACGCTCGGCAGCGACGATCATTCGGTCTTCAGCAACGGTGGGACGGCGCTCGTGGTGCACGCGGTGAGCAGTTCGACCGACAGCGGAGCGCCGCCGCGGATTGCCTGCGGAGTTATTGCCAAGCCCCTGTAGCGCAAAAAATCTGTACGAACCCGACAGAATTTCGCCGCCTGGTTTTCAGGCGCGTGGACCGTTCTTCGCCAGCCTACACACCGGAAAAGGGTCAGTTTTGCGCGCCGCGGTGTCCGGATTGTGGTAGGCTTCCCACGTTTGTGCCTCGCAACGGACCCTGACAGCTCCGGGTATGCGTTGTCATCGTACATCAGCAGGAGGAACGAGCATGAGATTCAAGAGCATGGGTGTCTTTGCAGGATTAGCGTTGGGGGTGCTCGGGTTCAGTTCGTGCCAAACGCCTTATCACGAGGACAAGGAACGCTATGTTTTTGTGGCATCGAACATCCACCTGCCGTATTGGGAGGAAGCACAAGCCGGACTGCTGGACGCGGCGAAGCAGATGGGCGTGAAGGCCGAACTGGTGGGTCCGGAAAAGTTTGATCAGCAGGAACAACTGAAGGCCTTTCAGCAAGTCTTACAGAGCCAGCCGGCCGGGATCATGATCTCTGTGACCAAGCCGGAATTACTGCAAGACGCGATTGACAGCGCCGTGGCGCAGGGAATTCCGGTGATCACCGTGGACTCGGATGCGCCTACCTCGAAGCGGCTGATGTTTGTGGGCACCGACAATTTCCGCGCAGGCATGGAAAGCGGCAAGCGCATGGGCGAGATCCTGAAAGGACAGGGCCAGGTGGTCGTCATCACCATACCCGGACAGCTCAATCTGGATGAGCGGGCGCGAGGGATGAATGAAGCGCTGAAGAAGTATTCGGGAATCAAGGTGGCCCAGACCATCGACGACAAAGGCGATCCCAGGGTGGCCAACGACAGCATTTCCGATCTACTGAGGGCCAAGGCCAAGATTGACGGGATTATCTGTCTCGAGGCATCCGGGGGATCGGGGGCGGCCGAGGCGCTGCACCGCGTGGACGCGAAAATTCCCATCGTGGGATTCGACAAGGATCCGGAAACGCTCGACTGGATCGACCGCGACACCATCACCGCCACCGTCACGCAGAAGCCGTACGTGATGGCGTATTACGCGATCAAGTTCGCCGATGACCTGCATCACAATGCGGTGCACGAGTTCAAAGACTGGCGGACGGCTCCCGCGCCGGCCATGCCGACGTGGGTCGATACGGGAACGGTTGTGGTGGATAAAAGCAACGTCAAAGTGTTTCGCGAAGCTCTGGCGGCACACCCGAAGCCGTTGTAAGACGGTGTCGGGCGGAGCGCGGCGCTCCGTGGGTTCAAGGAAGGAAGGGAGGGGCTTCACGGTAAAGCCCCTCCCCGTTCGGGGTACTTCGGAGGTTTTACTGCTGTTGAGAACGGTTCGTGGGAAAGGTAGCCGCGAACCGTTCGCGTAAGCGGAGTATCGGACGCGAAACGGCGGAAATCCATACCAACAAATCCTGAGCCGCAGTAGAAAAATTACGCATAGCCCGGAACAGGCTGGTCATGAATTTCGATTCACAACCGTGTGGCCTGCCCAAAAACGGTTGACACCTATTGCGCGGGAGCGTATCAAGAAATGGCGGCGACCTGCGTTTTTCCCTACCCTAGTGCGGCGCCGAATCTCACCTGCTTGGAGGACTCCATGCCAGTCAGTGCCATTCCTGAAGGGTTTCACACCGTCACACCGGGCCTCACCTGTAAGAACGCCGCGGCTGCGATTGAACTTTATAAGAAGGCTTTTGGCGCGACGGAAATAAGCCGCATGCCAAGCCCGGACGGCAGAATCATGCATGCGGAGTTGAAAATTGGAGACTCGCACCTGTTCCTGGCCGATGAATACCCAGGGATGTCGGCGGCTCCCGCGCCTGGCGCGGCACCTTCTCATTCCTTGTACCTGTACGTGAAGGATGTGGACGCCTCCTACGAGAAAGCCGTGAATGCCGGTTGCACGGGCGTGATGCCGGTCGCGGACATGTTTTGGGGCGACCGTTTCGGAAAGGTGGTAGATCCGTTCGGCCACCACTGGAACCTGGCAACCCACACCGAAGATGTCGCACCGGCGGAGATGGAGCGCCGCGCGAAAGAGTGGATGGCGCAAATGGCGCAGCAGAAGAGTCAGGCGGCGGGCCAAGGCTAGGACCAGGCAAAATCCGAGGCCAAATGCCGGTAGCGTGCCCCTTGCTCGGGGGCGCGCGTGGTTGAATCAGGTGCGCGTGATCGTGCTATGCTCGCGTTAGCGGGCAAAAGCTGTCCATTGTCGCGCATCCAAATCACCAGGCCCGTCATGAACCCCTCCAGATCTCGCCTTGCTCTTCTTGCATGGGTGGGGTCTGGTGTGCTTCTGCTTGGAGCACCGCATCGAGAGAGCGCCGCCACACCGCAACAACCACTGGCAAAAACCGCAGCGGGCAAGACATCGACCGGCAACGCCGGCGGCCAGACACCGCCCGGCAAGAAGCTGGTTTTGAAGGACGGCAACTACCAGCTGGTCCGCGAATACCAGCGCAACGGCGACCGCGTGAAATACTTGAGCGCCGAGCGCGGGGACTGGGAAGAGATTCCCGCGGTCATGGTGGACTGGGATGCCACGGCGAAAGCCGAGGCCGCCGCGACGTCCTCCAAGGACGCGCTGCTCAAAAAGGTGCGCCACGAGGAGGAACAGCAGAGTCGCGAGATGCCGCTCGATGTGGACGCCAGCTTGCCGGTCGCGCCCGGGATTTTTCTGCCGCCGGGCGAGGGGATGTTCGTGGTGGAAGGAAAATCGGTTACGCTGCTCGAGCAGGCGGAGGCCGAGATTCGAACCGACAAGAAGCAACTGCTAAAAAAGGTGCTATCACCGGTGCCGATTGTGCCGGGGAAGCAGAACGTGCAACTGGAAGGCGCCAAGGCGATTCGGCGCATCAATTCGGAGCGGCCGGAATTTTACCTGCGCGAGGCGCCGCCTGACCCGGACCGGGTTTCACCCATCCAATCGAGCAGCCGCCCGGGAGAAACGGGTCCCGAGGTTGAACTGGTGCGGTTGACCGTGAAGGGCGGGAAGCGGGAGATCGAGTCGATTCGGTCCATGTTCGGGCAGCAGGTATCCGAAGATCGCAATGTGATCGCGCTCGAACGCTGGGACATCGCGAAGAACTTATTTCGGTTCACGCTCGGCGAATCACTGCCGGCCGGCGAGTATGCCTTCGCGCAGATCCTGCCGGATGGAATCAATTTGTACGTCTGGGATTTTGGTGTCGACCGCAAGGGCGGCCAAGCTGCAAGCAGAAAGAACTGACTGCCCGCTTTAGTGCGTCTGCTTGGCGAAGACCAGCGCCTCTTTCATCGCCGCAAGAACATCGAGAATACGAAACGGCTTCTGCAGAATGGCGGCGCCGGTCGGTTTTCCGTTGGAGTCCACGTATTCTCCGGTCATGAAGATTACGATGGGCTTTTGCGAGCCGGCCGCGGCGGAAACGTGCGCGGCGGCGGCCTGGCCGTCACTGAACGCGCCGGCGCTTTTCAGCCGCAGGTCGCAGAGGAGGGCATCGCAGGGATGCTTGGCGACCAAAGCGGCGGCCTCCTCGGCCGTTGACGCGGTGGAAACCTTGAGTCCGTGCGCGCCTAGGCCTTCTTCCAGCAGCGAGCGGATACTCTCTTCGTCATCGAGCACCAGGACGCGAATGCCTTTCCATGTGGTCGGCGTGGGACGCGTGGCATGGTCGGAGCCGCTGTCGGAGGGATCGGCGGAGTGCGACGGAGCAGAGCCGCCGGGCACATCGCGGGCGATCGGCAGATAGACCTTGAATGCCGAGCCGCCGCCGGGCAGAGACTCGGCTTGGATGGTGCCGCCGTGTTCGCGAACGATGGAAAGACAGATGCTCAGTCCGAGGCCGGTTCCGCCGCCGGGGCGCTTGGTGGTGTAAAACGGGTCAAACAGTCTGGGCAGAGCCTCGGGAGAGATGCCGATGCCGTCGTCCTGAACGGTGACAATCACATTGCCGCTGGAGGGTACGAGGCGAATCTGAACGCGGCCGGACTCGCGAACTTCCCGAATCGCCTGCTCGGCGTTGGTGATGAGGTTCAGCAAGACCTGGATCAGCTGGTTGGCGTCGCCCACCACGGAAGGCAAATCGGTGCGTGGCGTGAAATCCACGGCCACCTGATTGCGCCGGAGAGAGTGTTCGTGCAGCTGGAGCGTTCGCTCGATGATGGAGTTGAGGTCAATGGGCTTTTTCTGCGGAGAGGCCGGTCGCGAGAATTCGAGGAGGTTCTGGACGATGCGGGCGGCGCGGCGGGCCTGACGGTGCGTTAGATCGAGTTGACGCTTCATCGAATCGTCCAGTCCCTCGCGCTCGCGGACCAGTTCGGTAACCCCCAGAATGGCAGTGAGCGGATTGTTGAGTTCGTGCGCGACGCCGGCGAGCATCTGGCCCATGGCCGCGAGTTTTTCAGCCTGGATCAGCTGTTCCTCGAGGCGCTTCAGATCGGTAACGTCGCGGCCGGAGAGCACGACTCCTTCGATTTTGTTGCGTTCGTCGAACAAGGGGCTGAAATTGAAGAGAATGCGGCGCCAATCGCCGTTCTTGTGGCGGATGCGCACCTCCATGGAGGAAAAGCTCTCTTTGCCGCGAACGATTTCTTCATAGAGCGCCAGCAGGCCCGGCAGATCTTCCGGATGAGCGCAATGGCCGAATTCCATCCGCTGCATGGCCTCCAGATCGTATCCGAGGGTGTCGTTGCAGCGGGGGCTGACAAACGTGTAGTGCAGCTGGGTGTCCAGGACCAGGATGAGGTCCGGGAAGCTGTCCACCAGGCGGCGGGCAAATTCCTGCTGTTTGTGCAAGCGGCGTTCGATCTCGCGGCGTGAGGAAATGTCCATCAACGCGCCCTGATAGCGCAGGACCTTGCCGGAAGAGTCGCGCACCGCGGCGGCCGTATTGAGGCAAGTGACCGGGGTTCCGTTCTTGCTCAGCAGCGTGATTTCGCGGCCTTCCAGCACGGGCTGGCGGTCCACCTCATGGCGTACCAGGGTGCGCAAAGACTCGTCGGGGAATACCTCGCTCACCTTCCTGGCCAGCAGCTCCGACTTGCTGTCGTATCCGAGGATGCGGACGAGCGCAGGGTTCACGTCGAGGATCTGGTCTTCCGGCGTGACGATGTAGATGCCTTCCTGCAGGGTTTCGAAAAGCTCGGTAAAGCGCGCTTCGTTGCGGCGCGACGCCGTGATGTCACGCGCCAGGACGGTCATGCCGTGGACTTGGCCGTCCCGCAGCATGGCGTGGATCACGCAGTCGAAGTAGTTGATGGTGTTGCGCTTCTTGAGGCGAACCTGAACCACCCCGGTCCAGTGCCGGCTTTCGAGAAAACGCGGCATATGGCGTTCGAGGACGCCCGGGCCCTCGCCGCCTCCGTCTTCCAGAAACTCCGACAGCTGGTGACCGACGATCTCCTGGAAGGTGGCTCCCACCAAATCCGCGAAGCTGCGGTTGGCGGCGCGCACTTCCCCGTCCAGATTGACGGCGATCAGAACGTCGTCGAAGGAGTCGATGAGGTCGCGATATCCTTGCTGCGACCGCTCGATGACGGAAAAGAGATTGTCCATCTGGCCGTCGCTCGGCGGAGCATCGCTTCGCTGCTCGATGCCGCGCACCAGGCCGCGCAATTCGGCGATCTCCTTGTTACGGCGCCAGGCGTAGACGATGAAGGCCGCGATCACCGCGAGGAGGGCCGGCAGGAGGAACTCGTAGCGCCGAGCGAAGGCGCGAATGGTCTCCCATGAGACCAGGACGTAGGCGATGGCCAAAAGGCTCAGGATGAGGTAGGTGAAGCGCCAGAGCCGGCGCTGGCGGGCCTCGAACTGGGCGAGGCGGTACTCGACACTCGGCCGCTCAGGCTCAAACGAGCCGTGCTCCCGAGAACCACTGCGCGGAAAGGAGTCCGGCATGGACAATGAATTTAGCGCCGGAAGCCAGTCCGGCATCCCTCGCGTCCATTGTCCGTCGAACGACGGCGGCCAGCAAATCGCGGCGCAAGGCGAGGTTCCTCAAAGGTACCTGTACCTGGGGCGAGCCGTCTCTTCCTGAAGCGCGGCGGCGCTCGATTGGTGGTAATTGGGCGGTCGCGGTAAACTTTCCCCTCTCGCTGCTTGGCCGGACGCACAGGGCATTCGCGCTAACCCATGGCCAACCCTGAAGTTACGACGAGTGGTCTTCGCACTGCCGCGGTCGAGGTGAATCCGTGGCTCATCGCGGTCATCGTGTCGCTGGCGGCGTTCATGGAGGTGCTGGATACCAGCATCGCCAATGTGGCGCTGCCGCACATTGCGGGGGATCTCGGAGCAAGTACGGATGAAAGCACCTGGGTGCTGACGTCCTATCTGGTCTCGAACGCGATCATTCTGCCGGTAAGCGGCTGGTTTGTCGGGATCTTTGGCCGCAAGCGCTTCTTCATGCTGTGCATCCTGACCTTCACCGTGAGCTCGCTGCTATGCGGAGTGGCCTGGAGCCTGGGCTTGCTGCTTTTTGCGCGCATCTTGCAGGGCGCGGGCGGAGGCGGCCTGCAGCCCCTGGCGCAAGCGATCCTTGCCGACACCTTCCCGCCGGAAAAACGCGGGCTGGCATTTTCGCTGTACGGCGTGACCGCGATCGTCGCGCCGTCGATTGGCCCGACGCTCGGCGGATGGATCACCGACAACTATTCGTGGCGCTGGATTTTCTATATCAACCTGCCGGTGGGGATTCTGACGATGTTTCTGGTGTATCGGCTGATCGAAGATCCGGCCTATATCAGCCGCAATGTCGGCAAATCCCTGCGCATCGATTACATCGGATTCGCGCTGCTGGCGCTCGGCGTCGGCGCGCTGCAAATCCTGCTGGACAAGGGCCAGGAAGACGATTGGTTCGGGTCGAAGTTCATTGTCGCGCTAACCATCGTCGCAACGCTCTGCTTGGTTTCGCTGGTGGTCTACGAATGGCGGCACAACGAGCCGATCGTGGACGTGCGGCTTTTCAGGAACGGCAATTTTGCGGCCGCGAACATGATGATGTTCATGGTGGGCGCGATCTCGTTCGCTTCCACGGTGCTGATGCCGCAGTTTCTGCAGACCCTGCTGGGGTACACGGCGCAAAAGGCCGGAGTGGTGATGTCGGTGGCGGCGGTGATGCTTTTGCTCGAACTGCCTTTCGTCGGCCAGCTCACCACCCGCTTTCAGGCGCGGTATCTGATCGCGTTTGGCTGGCTGGTGCTGACCTCGACCATGTATCTCTCCACCAAGCGCATCGATTTGCAGATCAGCGCCGCCTCGGCTACCTGGCTGCGGATTCTGCAATACGTTCCGCTCGGTTTCATTTTCATTCCGGCTTCGACGGCGGCCTACAACGGCATTCCCGGAGAGAAGAACAATGCGGTGGCCGGACTTGTCAACTTTGTGCGCAACATCGGCAGCAGCGTCGGCACGTCCGTGGTGACGACCCTGCTCGCGCGACGCGCGCAGCTGCACCAGGGCCGGCTCATCGAGCACACCACGACCCTAAATCACAATTTTCAGGCGGCTATCAGCGGCGTGGCCGGACAGTTGGTGCAAGGCGGTTTGAGCTCGCCCGACGCGCAGCGACATGCGCTGGCGCGGTTTTACGCGGGATTGGAAGCGCAAGCCACTTCCCTGGCCTACATCGACACCTATTTTGTGCTGGCACTGGCCGCCGGGCTGATGTTTCTATTGTCGTTCACGCTGCGCAAAAACAATCCGCGTGCCGCTCCCAAGGTCAGTGCGCACTGAAAAGCCCGGGCTGGCTGGTTAACCCCTGGAAATCGACATAGGTGAGCGGTCTCCCGCCGATGAACATGCTCGGCACACAAGCAAAGGGACGCGAACGATTCGCGCCCCTTTTGCCGTTAAGGCGCTTGTCGCGCCATGAGATTGGACTAGACTTCGGTTTGCGCGTCCGCTTCGCCTTCAAGGTCGCCGTCCTTGCCGAGAAAGTCGAGGCCTGTGCCATCGTCGGCCATCAGTTCGGTCGCTTCGGGCAGCAGCTCTTCCTGCGGCGCGGGAGGCGGCATTTCCGTCAGCAACTGCAGGCTGCGGTAGTGCTCGAGGCCGGTGCCGGCCGGGATAAGCCGGCCCATGATGACGTTCTCCTTCAAGCCGCGCAGATAGTCCACCTTGCCGGCCACGGCAGCTTCGGTGAGCACGCGAGTGGTCTCCTGGAAGCTGGCTGCCGAGATGAACGAGTCGGTCGAAAGAGAAGCCTTGGTGATGCCCAAGAGCAGCGGACGACCGGTTGCCGGGCGGCCGCCCTCGGAGATCACACGATCGTTCTCTTCACGGAAGCGGAACTTGTCCACCTGCTCCTCGAGCAGGAACGCGGTGTCGCCGACGTCTTCGACTTTGACCCAGCGCATCATCTGACGAACGATGGTCTCGATGTGCTTGTCGTTGATGTTGACGCCCTGCAGACGGTAGACCTCCTGGATCGCGTTCACGAGGTACGCCTGCGTGAACTTCTCGCCTAGCACGGCCAGCAGGTCGTGCAGATTGAGCGGGCCATCGATCAAAGCCTCGCCAGCCTTGACGTGTTCGCCTTCCTGAACGTTGATGTGCACGCCGCGCGGAATCGAGTATTCCTTGGTGGTCTTGCCGTCTTCGCTTTCGACGTAGATCTTGCGCAGGCCCTTGCTGATTTCGCCGTAGCGCACGATGCCGTCGATTTCGCCGATGACCGCCGGGTCACGCGGCTTGCGGGTTTCAAAGAGTTCGACAACGCGCGGCAGACCGCCCGTGATGTCCTTGGTCTTGGTGGTTTCGCGCGGGATCTTGGCGAGAATGTCGCCCGGCTGAACCTCGTCGCCGTCCTGCACCATCAAGTGCGCGCGGGAAGGCATGAGGTACTTTTTCTTGACCTTGCCGGAGCTGTCACGGATCAGGATCGCCGGCTGATGCTTTTCGTCGCCCGGGGGCAGAGTGACCACGAGCTGCGAAAGGCCGGTGACCTCGTCCACCTGCTCTTCGATGGTCAGGCCGGGGCGCAGATCGTCAAACTTCACCGAGCCGCCGGTTTCGGTAAGGATGGAGAAGGTGAACGGATCCCACTCAGCCAGGGTCTGGCCGTGGGTGACGCTTTCGCCGTCCACGACGCGCAGACGCGCGCCGTAAACCACGTGGTAGCGCTCTTTTTCGCGGCCCTTTTCGTCGACGATGGCAATCAGGCCGGAACGGTTCATGGCGATGGCGGCGCCGCCGCGGCCCTCGACGTACTTGAGGTCCACGAACTTCACGATGCCGTTGTTGCGCGCTTCGATGGTCGAGCGTTCGCTGACCCGGGTTGCCGTTCCGCCGATGTGGAAGGTGCGCATGGTGAGCTGGGTGCCGGGCTCGCCGATGGACTGCGCGGCGATGACGCCGACGGCTTCGCCGAGCTCGACCATGCGGCCCGAAGCGAGGTTGCGGCCGTAGCACAGCGCGCAAACTCCCCGGCGCGATTCGCAAGTGAGCACGGAACGGATGCGGACGCGTTCGATACCCGCCGCCTGCACGGCGTTGGCGAGCTCTTCGGTGATTTCCTGGTTGACCTCGACGATCACGTGGCCTTCGAAGTCCTTGATCTTATCGAGCGAAACGCGGCCCACGATGCGGTCGCGCAACGGTTCGACTTCGACGCCGGCTTCGATGATGGGTTCGACGAAGATGCCTTCGACGGTTCCGCAGTCGTATTCGTTGATGATGACGTCCTGCGCCACGTCCACCAGACGGCGCGTCAGGTACCCGGAGTCCGCGGTCTTGAGCGCGGTGTCGGCCAATCCTTTGCGGGCTCCGTGCGTGGAGATGAAGTACTGCAGCACGGTGAGGCCCTCGCGGAAGTTCGAAGTGATCGGCGTTTCCATGACTTCGCCGGACGGCTTGGCCATGAGGCCGCGCATTCCGGAAAGTTGCCGGATCTGCTGCTTCGAACCGCGGGCGCCCGAGTCCGCCATGACGTACACCGGATTGATGACGCCTTCCTTGTCGTGGCCTTCGAGCGCTTTGAACATTTCGTCGGCGACTTTCTCCGTGATGTCTCCCCAGATCGAAATGATCTTGTTGTAGCGTTCGCCGTGGGTGATGGCGCCGTCGAGGTATTGCTGCTGCACCTTGACGACTTCCTTTTCCGCGTTGTCCACGAGCTTCGACTTGTCGCTCGGAATGAGCATGTCGTCGATGCCGATGGAAATCCCGGACTTGGTGGCGTAGGCGAAGCCGAGCGCCTTCAGGCGGTCGAGCAACGCTACGGTGCCTTCCAGCCCGTAGCGCAGATAGGCGAAGTACACCAGCTGCTGCACGCCCTTTTTCTTGAGCAAGCCGTTGATGAACGGCATGTGCGACGGCAGGTGCGAATTGAAGATCACGCGGCCGACGGTGGTCTGGATGAACTGACGCTCCATCTTCACCGGTTCGGTGTGCGTAACGTCCTGGTTGTCGTAGGCGGTGATCAGATCGATCACTTCGCCGGTGTAGCGCAAGCGAATAGGCGTGAGCAATTCGACTTCGCCCGCCTCCAGCGCGAGGATGACTTCCTCGGCCGAGCCGAACACACGGCCTTCGCCCTTGGCGCCCGGCTTGGACTTGGTCAGGTAGTAGATGCCCAAAACCATATCCTGCGACGGCACCGCCAATGGCAGGCCGTGCGCCGGAGAGAGAATGTTGCGCGAGCTGAGCATCAGCACCGAGGCTTCCACCTGCGATTCCGGCGAAAGCGGAATGTGCACGGCCATCTGGTCGCCGTCAAAGTCCGCGTTGAACGCGGTGCAGACCAGCGGGTGAATGCGGATGGCCTTGCCTTCGACCAGCGTCGGTTCGAAGGCCTGGATGCCCAGGCGGTGCAGGGTTGGTGCGCGGTTTAGCAGAACCGGGTGTTCTTTGATGACGTCCTCAAGGATGTCCCACACCACCGATTCCTGCTGTTCCACCATTTCCTTGGCTTGCTTGATGGTGGTGCAGTGACCCTGCGCTTCGAGCTTGTGATAGATGAACGGCTTGAAGAGCTCGAGCGCCATCTTCTTCGGCAGACCGCACTGGTTCAACTTGAGTTCCGGACCGACCACGATGACCGAGCGGCCGGAGTAGTCGACGCGCTTGCCGAGCAGGTTCTGGCGGAAACGGCCCTGCTTGCCTTTGAGCGTGTCGGACAGGGATTTGAGCGGGCGGTTGTTGGTTCCGCGCAGCACGCGGCCGCGGCGACCGTTGTCAAACAGCGCGTCCACCGCTTCCTGCAGCATGCGCTTTTCGTTGCGGACGATCACGTCCGGCGCGCGGAGCTCCATCAGCTTCTTCAACCGGTTGTTGCGGTTGATGACGCGGCGGTAGAGATCGTTCAAATCGGACGTGGCGAAACGTCCGCCGTCGAGTGGCACCAGCGGGCGCAACTCCGGCGGAAGCACCGGGATTACGTCCAGGATCATCCACTCCGGCTTGTTGCCGCTCTTGCGGAACGCTTCCAGAACCTTCAGGCGCTTCGCGTACTTGATCCGCTTCTGCAGCGACGGATCGGCCTTCATCTTCTCGCGCAGCTCGTCCGCCAGCTTGTCCACGTCCACGTGACGCAGAAGCTCCTTGATGCCTTCCGCGCCCATGCGAGCGGTGAACTGGCCGGGATACTCCTGGGCGAGCTTGCGGTATTCCTCTTCCGGCAGAACCTGCCGCTCTTTCAGGATGGCCACCTCGCCCGGATCCACGACCACGAACGCTTCGAAGTACAGAATGCGCTCGAGGTCGCGCATGGAAATGTCCAACAGGTAGCCGATGCGGCTCGGCAAGCCCTTGAAGAACCACACGTGCGAGCAGGGCGAAGCCAGCTCGATGTGGCCAAGACGCTCACGGCGGACCTTCGACAAGGTGACTTCGACGCCGCACTTGTCGCAGATGACGCCGCGGTGCTTCATGCGCTTGTACTTGCCGCACAGGCATTCCCAGTCCGTGACCGGACCGAAGATTTTGGCGCAGAACAGGCCGTCACGCTCGGGCTTGAAGGTGCGGTAGTTGATGGTCTCAGGCTTGGTGACTTCACCGTGTGACCAGGAACGAATTTTCTCCGGGCTGGCCAGGCTGATGCGGATCGAATCGAAATCTGCGATCAGGCTTGCGCGATCATAGGGGCTGCTGCGATACAAGGTTGTTTCCTCCCTGCCCTCGCCTTTCGGCGGGAGCCCGCGTCCCGGTCGGCATCCAGCGGGAGCCGACCCGAGACGGCTGAGAATCCAAAACAAAAAACCCTAACTGCTGCGGCTTGCTGCAAGCGGGCCCGGCAAGCCGGGCCCGGCAGCGGTTATCAGTCGGCGGCCTTTTCCGCCGGCGGCTTCTGCCGCTTCATCAGCTCGACGTCGAGACAGAGCGACTGCAGCTCGCGGACCAGCACGTTGAACGACTCCGGTACGCCCGGTTCGATCCCGGGCTCGCCCTTGACGATGGCCTCGTAGATCTTGGCGCGGCCATAGACGTCGTCGGACTTCGCCGTGAGCAGCTCCTGCAGGATGTGCGCTGCGCCGTAGGCTTCCAGGGCCCAGACTTCCATTTCGCCGAAGCGCTGTCCGCCGAACTGCGCCTTGCCGCCGAGCGGCTGCTGGGTAATCAGCGAGTACGGACCGATGGAGCGCGCGTGAATCTTGTCGTCCACCAGGTGCGACAGCTTCAGCATGTAGATGTAGCCGACGGTAACCGGCTGGTCGAACATGTCGCCGGTCATGCCGTCGAAGAGGTTGATCTTGCCGGCATTGGGCAAGCCCGCGACTTCGAGCAGGTGGCGGATTTCCGCTTCGCGCGCGCCGTCAAACACCGGCGTTGCGAACGGGATGCCTTCGCGGAAGCCTTCTGCGATTTCCAGCAGTTCGTCGTCGTCGAGCTTGGCGAGCGACTTCCAGATGGCCGTCTCGGTGAAGACTTCGCGGAACCAGCGGCGAAGCGCTTCAGCGCGGACTTCCTTGCTCAGCAGGCGCTTCAGGCTGTTGCCGAGCTCCTTGCCCGCCCAGCCGAGGTGCGTTTCAAGAATCTGTCCGACGTTCATGCGCGAAGGAACGCCGAGCGGATTCAGAACGATTTCAACCGGCGTGCCATCCGGCAGGTACGGCATGTCTTCGTCCGGCACGATGCGTGCGATGACGCCCTTGTTTCCGTGACGGCCGGCCATCTTGTCGCCGATCGAGAGCTTGCGCTTCATGGCGATGTAGACCTTGACCAGCTTGATCACGCCCGGAGGCAGCTCGTCGCCCTTCTTGAGCTTCTCCTTGCGCTCCTCGGTGATCTTGCGCAGCACGTCGATCTGACGGGAAGTCATCTCCTCGACTTCCTCGATCTTCTCGATCAGCAGCGGATCCTTCTCGTTGAGCTTCAGGCGCTTCAGGTTGCGCGTGGAGATCTTTTCGATCAGGTCGCGCGTCAGTTCCGTGCCCTTGTTGAGCAGGCGCTTGTTGGTCTTTTCGTCGTGCAGGTCGGCTTGCAGAACCTTGCCGCCCAGCAGATCGTTCAGGCGCTTCAGGCGCTCGTCGGTCAGGATGCGGATTTCATCGGCCAAGTTCTTTTCCAGCTTGAAGACCTGCGAAGCTTCGATGGCCTTGTGGCGTTCGTCCTTTTCTCCGCCCTTACGGGTGAAGATCTTGACGTCCACGATGGTGCCCTCGATGCCCGGCGGGCAGTACAGCGAAGCGTCTCTGACGTCTCCGGCCTTTTCGCCGAAAATGGCGCGCAGCAGCTTCTCTTCCGGGGTCAGCGTGGTTTCGCCCTTCGGCGTCACCTTGCCGACCAGAATGTCGCCCGGCTTAACCACCGCGCCGATGCGGATGACTCCGCTTTCGTCGAGGTTGCGCAGGAACGATTCGCTGATGTTCGGAATATCGCGCGTGACTTCTTCCGGACCGAGCTTGGTGTCGCGCGCTTCGATTTCATACTCCTCGATGTGGATGGAGGTGTAGTAATCGTCCTTCACCAGTTTTTCGCTGACGAGGATCGCGTCCTCGAAGTTGTAACCGCGCCACGGCACGAACGCCACCAGCACGTTGCGGCCGAGAGCCAGCTCGCCGCGGTCGGTGCAAGGACCGTCCGCCAGCACCTGGCCCTTCTTCACGCGGTCGCCCACGCGAACCAGCGGTTTCTGGTTGATGCAGGTGTTCTGGTTCGAGCGCTTGAACTTGATGAGCGTGTAGATGTCCGCACCGACTTCGCGGCTCAGCACGCCAGAGTGATCGGACTCGACGCGCACGATGATGCGTTCGGAGTCCACCTGGTCCACGATGCCGTCGCGCTTGCAGAGCACTACCGCGCCCGAATCGCGTGCGGTGACGCGCTCCATGCCGGTGCCGACCAGCGGCGCCTCGCCGCGGATCAGCGGCACGCCCTGGCGCTGCATGTTCGAACCCATCAGCGCGCGGTTGGCGTCGTCGTTTTCAAGGAACGGAATCAAGCTGGCCGCGACGCTGACCAGCTGCTTCGGCGACACGTCCACGTAGTCCACTTCCTCGCGGTTCTTCAGAACGAAGTTGCCGGCCTGGCGGCAGTTGACAAGCTCCGTGGTGATCTTGAGCTTGTCGTCGAGCGAAACGTTGGCCTGCGCGACCACGTACTTGTCCTCTTCCCAAGCGGAAAGATAGAAGCAGTACGGCTCATACACCACCTTGCGGCGCTTCAGCTCCTCGTTGAGCTCTTCCACCCGGTCTTTTTCGATGATTTCGCCGGCCTTGAACTCGCTGTCCCCGGCATTCACCACCTGGACGTAGTCGATGATGCGGCCGCCCTTGACCTTGCGGTACGGCGACTCGATGAAGCCGTAGTCGTTGATGCGCGCAAAGCAACTGAGCGAGCTGATCAGACCGATGTTCGGACCTTCCGGCGTCTCGATCGGGCAGATCCGGCCGTAGTGCGTCGGATGAACGTCGCGCACTTCGAAACCGGCCCGTTCACGGGAAAGACCGCCCGGCCCCAGAGCCGACAGACGCCGCTTGTGCGTAATTTCGCTCAAGGGGTTGGTCTGGTCCATAAACTGGCTCAGCTGCGAGCTTCCGAAGAATTCGCGAATCGCGGCCATGACCGGCTTGGCATTCACCAGGTCGTGCGGCATCGCGGTCGACATTTCCTGGTACACGCTCATCTTTTCCTTGATGGCGCGCTCCATGCGGACCAAGCCGATGCGGAACTGGTTTTCGAGCAGCTCGCCGACCGCGCGAACGCGGCGGTTGCCGAGGTGGTCGATGTCGTCGACCACTCCGATGTTCTTGCGCAGCTTCAGCAGGTACTTGATGGCTGCGACGAAGTCTGGCGAATCGAGGGTGCGGTTGTCGAGCGGCGTGTCCAGGCCCAGCTTGATGTTGAACTTCAAGCGGCCGACGCGGCTGAAATCGTACTTGCGCGGGTCGAAGAACATTCCGCGGAACAGGTTGGTGGCGGTTTCAAGCGTCGGAGGATCGCCCGGACGCAGCTTGCGATAAATCTCGATCAGAGCTTCCTTGGAGGAGCGGATCGAATCCTTATCGAGGGTGCGCGAAAGCACCACGCCGATGTCGTCGCGCTCCGGGAAGAACACGTCCACTTCGGTAATGCCGGCTTCCGCGAAGGCCTGCCACAACTCCGCCGTCAGCGGCTTGTTGGCTTCGAGCAGGACTTCGCCGGTCTGCCGGTTGACTACGTCGGAGACGCAATAAGCGCCTTCGAGATCCTGCAGGGCTGCGCGAACCTGCGTCACGCGGGCCTTGATCAGCTCCTTGAACAGGTTTTCGTTGATGCGCTTGTGCGCGCCGACGATCACTTCATCCGACTTGGGGTTCTTGATTTCGTGCGTCAGCTTGCGGTCGACCAAGCCCGGCGAAACGTTCCAGAAAAGGTCCTTGTCGCGCAGCGAAATCCGCTCCACCTGGTAGAAGGTGCGCAGAATGTCCTCATTCGATTTCATGCCCAGTGCGCGCAGGAAGATCGAGCCCAGGAACTTGCGCTTGCGGTCGATGCGGACATAGAGAATGTTCTTGGTGTCGTACTCGAACTCCACCCAAGACCCGCGGTAGGGAATGATCTTGCCGAGGAAGTAGGTGCGGTTGTTCGCGGACTCAAAGAACACGCCCGGCGAACGGTGCAGCTGGCTCACGATGACCCGTTCGGTGCCGTTGATGATGAACGTGCCGTTCTCGGTCATCAGCGGAATGTCGCCGTAGAAAACTTCCTGTTCCTTGATGTCGCGAATGGTCTTCGCGCCGGTGTCGGGATCCTTGTCGTAAATGGTCAGACGAATGGTGACCTTGAGCGGAGCGGAGTAGGTCATGCCGCGCTCTTGACACTCGTTCACGTCATACTTCAGCTGCATGGCCACCGGGTCGCCGCATTTGTTGCAGAAGGTCGGCGTGTTCTTGTTGAACGTGCCGCACTTGTGGCAAATCACGTCGCCAGTCTGATACGGATTGGTCACAACGCTGGCGCCGCAATTCCGGCAAGTCGCGCGCAGGTGGTGCAGCCCCTTCAGGTTGCCGCACTTGCACTCCCAGTTGCCGATCGCATAGTCCACGAATTCCAGCTGGGACATTTCGCGGAAGTCCTTGATCGGGAACACGGAGGTGAACACCGACTGAAGCCCGGCGTCCTCGCGCTCGCTCGGCAGCAGGTCCATCTGCAGGAAGCGCTGGTAGGACTTCATCTGGACTTCAATCAGGTTGGGAATCTGAATCGCGCTCTGGATCTTCGCGAAATCCAGACGCTGCCGTTCCCGGACGTGCTGATTGGTGTTCGACATGTTTACCTCTTAGAATTTCGGGCGACTACTGTTAACGCGCAGAGAGACGAATAGCCGTGGCGCCGGTTGACTTGCCCGCAGTCAACAGGCGTACGGCCGTAGGGCGCACGGCCACAGACGGTCCCCAGGGGACGACGTAATTTGTAGAAATACCCAGCCTCGACGTGCGTAAGAGAAATCCTTTGGTACAGCGCCTGGCGCGCCTGACGCGCCAGAAGGGCCGCACCCCCTAACCAAATTCAGGCCCAACATCTTGAGCTCAGGGTTGCTAAGACTTTTTCGATCCGGGTTTGCCACTGCCCAGCCCGGAAACCCTCCGCCCCGTGCGGCCGCCGACGCCCCCATAGTTGGATGCGTCCACGGCCGCCAAATCACATCCGCCCCGTGGCGGATGGTTACTTGACTTCGACCTTGGCGCCCGCTTCTTCGAACTTCTTCTTGATCGCCGCGGCTTCGTCCTTGCTCACGCCTTCCTTCACGGTCTTCGGCGCGCCATCGACGAGGTCCTTGGCTTCCTTCAGGCCGAGGCTGGTTACTTCTCTGACCGCCTTGATGACGTTGATTTTGTTGCCGCCCACGTCGGTGAGAACCACGGTAAATTCCGTTTTCTCCTCCACGGGAGCCGCAGCAGCAGCCGCGCCGCCGCCACCGCCGGCTGCCACGACCGTGGCCGCCGCCGCCGAGACGCCGAACGCTTCTTCCATCTTCTTCACCAGGTCGGACGCTTCTAGAAGCGTCAGCCCCTTGATTTCTTCCAGGATCGTTTCCACTTTCGACATGACCGCTTGTTCTCCTCTCAAGAATGTTTTTACCCTGGGCCCGTCGCGGGCGAAGGGTAGATTTCTTCTCGCCGTAGCGGCTGCGCGCCGCTCCGGCTGAAACTTTTACCGAGCAAAACCTTTACGAACCGAACTTGTCGGCCTTGATCGCTTCGTTGACCGTGACCGCCAGGTTGCGCGGCAAGGCGTTCAACGCGCTCGCGATCCGCTGCGCGGGAGCGTTGAGCAGGAACATCAGCTTGCTGATCAACTCTTCCTTCGACGGCAGGTTCGCCAGCTGCTGAATTTCCGCGATGTTGATGACCCGGCCCTCCACCACGCCGGACTTGAACTGGAATGCCGGAACGTCCTTGGCGACCTTGGTCAGCGCCTTGGCCAGCGCTACCGGATCGGCAGCGGTGTAGGCGATGGAGTTGGTGCCGCTCAGGTTCTTCAGCAGATCCTGCGCGGGCGTTCCCTGGCCGGCGCGCTCGGCGAGCGTGTTCTTGACCACCTTGTACTTACCGCCTGCCGCCTGCACCGCGCGGCGCAGTTTGGTGTCATCCTCGACGGTGATGCCCTGGAAGGTCGAAAGAATGACGGTAGAAACCTTCGCCAGCTCGGTTTTCAGTTTGTCCAAATCCGCTTGCTTCTCGCTTCGCTTTTTCATGATCCCGTTCCCTTATCCGCTCGCCCCTGGCCTAGGCCGCGGCTGCGTGCGTTTCCGCCTCGACCAGGTCAATGGAAATTCCCGGTCCCATGGTTGAGGTCAGCGTAATTTTCTTGACGTACTTGCCTTTGGCCGCGGCCGGCTTCGCTTTGAGCACCGCGCCAATCAGCGCGTGCGCATTTTCGGCCAGTTTCAACCCGTCAAACTGGATCTTTCCGATCGGGCAGTGCACGATTCCCGCTTTGTCCACGCGGAATTCCACCTTGCCCGCTTTCGTTTCCCGGATCGCTTTCGCAACGTCGGCGGTAACCGTGCCGGTTTTCGGATTGGGCATCAAGCCGCGCGGACCCAGCACTTTGCCCAGTCGACCCGCCGACTTCATCATGTCCGGCGTGGCGATCACGGCGTCGTAATCGGTCCAGCCTTCCATGATTTTCTGCACCATATCGTCGCCGCCTACAAAATCGGCGCCGGCATCCTGCGCTTCACGCTGTTTTTCGCCGCCCGCGAGAACCAGTACGCGAACCGACTTGCCCAAGCCATGCGGCAAAACTACAGTTCCGCGAACCACCTGGTCGGAGTGCTTCGGATCGACACCCAGGTTGATCGCAAGTTCGACCGTCTCGTTGAACTTGGTGTGATGCGTCTTCTTGATCAGCTCGCTCGCTTCTGCAAGCTTGTAAGGGCGCGCTTCCACCTTCTTGCGCGCGTTCTCTACGTGTTTGCCCGACTTCTTCATGCTTCTGCCTCGCTCGATCCCGCTTCGCCTCAAACTCCTCAGGCTTCCACGACTTCCAGACCCATGTTCTTCGCCGTGCCGGACACGGTGCGAATCGCCGAGTCGAGACTGGTGGTGTTGAGATCGACAAGCTTGATTTTCGCGATTTCCTCGACCTGCTTCTTGGTGACCTTGCCGACCTTGTTGCGGTTGGGCTCGGCCGAACCTTTCGCGATTCCCGCCGCGCGAAGCAACAGCACCGAAGCCGGCGGCGTCTTGAGGATGAAAGTGAAGGTACGGTCGGTATAAACCGTCACCAGCACCGGGAAAATCATCCCGTCCGGCTCCTTCGCGGTCTTCGCGTTGAACTGCTTGCAAAAATCCATGATGTTCAAGCCGTGCGGGCCGAGCGCGGTGCCGACCGGCGGCGCCGGAGTGGCCTTGCCCGCGGGCAATTGCAGCTTGATGGTGGTCTGTATCTTCTTTGGCGGCATGTTCCTTATCCTTGACCCGCAGCCCGACTCGTCGGGCCCGCGGCGAAACCTCTAGCTCAACTTCTCCACGCTGGCGAAATCCAACTCCACCGGAGTCGAACGCCCGAAAATCGTCACCGAAACCTTCAAACGGCTGTGGTCGTTGTCGATGTCTTCGACCGTGCCGTTGAAATTGGCAAAAGGACCGTCGATGATGCGCACCTGCTCGTTGCGCTCGTACACCACCTTCGGTTTCGGCCGGTCCTGCGGCGTGTGCACGCGATTGATGATCGCGTCTACTTCCGCTTCGGAAAGCGGCGAAGGCGAAGTGGCCGAACCCACAAAACCCGTCACGCGCGGCGTATTGCGCACGATGTGCCAGGTGTTTTCATCCAGATCCATTTCGACCAGCACATAGCCCGGGTACGACATCCGCGAGGAAACCACTTTTTTGCCGCCGCGCACTTCCACCACGTCTTCCATGGGAATGAGGACGCGGCCGATCTTGTCCTGCAGGCTGAAGGCAGCCACACGGCTTTCCAGGCTTTCCTTCACCTTCTTCTCAAAGCCCGAATAGGTGTGGATGATGTACCACTGCATGCTCATGGATCGCTGTTCCTCTTCACCTCAGGGTAAGTACAAACCCTGAACCCCGTTAAACGCCGAATCGCTTCAACAGATATCCCACCGCACGTGCCGCGCTCTGCTCCACGAAGTACAGGTACACCGCAAAGAAAGCCACCGTCGCCAGCACCACACCGGTCGTCGCGATCACGTCTTCGCGGGTCGGCCAGGTCACCTTCTTCATCTCCACTCGCGTTTCCTCTAGAAACGTCTTCGTGTTCTGAAGCGCGCCCGTGACCCGCTGCGGAAGCTGTGCACCTGCTCCGCCACTTGATTCTTCATTCATCTTCGCCGCCTGCGTCGCCATACTTCCCTTTCCCTACCGCGCGAGCCGCTGTTTAGGTCTTCACCCGCAGTTTCGAACCAACGAACCCGGCCGCGCCGCTTCCCTAGTCTGGCAGGGGAGGAGGGATTCGAACCCCCATACCCGGTTTTGGAGACCGGAGTCCTGACCGTTGGACGACTCCCCTCAAATCGCCTGCCTTGGGCGAGCCACTCGCAACCGTTGCTGCGGCCGCGAACGATCCCCCGCCCCCAAGCCCGCTGCCTTACTTCACTTCCTTATGCGCAGTGTGCTTACGGCAGGTATTGCAAAACTTCTTGGTCTCCAGACGATCCGAATGCTTCTTCTTGTTTTTTGTCGTCGTGTAGTTGCGGTTCTTACAGTCCCCGCATTGCAACGTAATGATTTCCCGCATCATCCAAGTCCTTTTTTCAAAACCTTTTGCTTAACGCCTGAAAACTACTCGATGATCTCGGTCACGGCGCCGGCGCCGACGGTGTGGCCGCCTTCGCGGATCGCGAACCGCAACCCCTTCTCGAGCGCCACCGGCGTGATCAACGATACTTCGCAGCTCACGTTGTCGCCCGGCATCACCATCTCCACGCCTTCTTTCAGCTTCACGTCCCCGGTCACGTCCGTGGTACGGAAGTAGAACTGCGGCCGGTACCCGGTGAAAAACGGCGTGTGCCGCCCGCCCTCTTCTTTCGTCAACACGTACGCTTCCGCCTTGAACTTGGTGTGCGGCGTTATCGATGCCGGCTTGCACACCACCTGCCCGCGCTCCACATCTTCCTTTTCCGTGCCGCGCAGCAGCAATCCCACGTTGTCGCCCGCTATCCCTTCATCCAACAGCTTCCTGAACATCTCTACGCCCGTCACCACTTTCTTCTGTGTCGGCCGGAAGCCCACGATCTCCACTTCTTCGCCCACCTTCACCTTGCCCCGCTCGATCCGGCCCGTCACCACCGTGCCCCGTCCGGAAATCGAAAAGATGTCTTCGATCGGCATGGCAAACGGCTTATCCACGTCGCGCACCGGCAGCGGTACGTTCTTGTCCACCGCTTCCATCAGCTCGTCGATCTTGGTCTCCCACTTGGCGTCGCCGTTCAGCGCCTGCAGCGCGCTGCCCCGGATGATCGCTATCGTATCCCCAGGAAACTGATAGCTCTTCAGCAGCTCGCGCACTTCCAGCTCCACCAGCTCCAGCAGCTCCGGATCTTCCACCATGTCGCACTTGTTCAAAAACACCACAATCGCCGGCACTCCCACCTGCCGCGCCAGCAGAATATGTTCCCGCGTCTGCGGCATCGGCCCGTCGGTCGCCGCCACCACCAAAATCGCCCCGTCCATCTGCGCCGCGCCGGTGATCATGTTCTTGATGTAGTCCGCATGCCCCGGGCAGTCCATGTGCGCGTAGTGCCGGTTCGGCGTCTCATACTCCACGTGCGATACCGCAATCGTGATGCCCCGCTCCCGCTCTTCCGGCGCGTTGTCAATCGTGTCGAACGCGCGAAACTGCACTTTCGGGTTGTGCTTGGAAAGCACCTTGGTGATCGCCGCCGTCAACGTCGTCTTGCCGTGGTCAATGTGACCAATCGTCCCTATGTTCACGTGCGGCTTGCTGCGCTCGAATTTCTCCTTGGCCATTCCCTCTGCTCCTCAGACTGCTCGAATTCGTAAAACGAAGATTTCTACCGCCAAATCCTTCCGCTACTTCTCGCCTCGCGACTTCTTAATGACTTCGTCCGCCAGGTTCTGCGGCAACTCGGCGTAGTGCGAAAAGTGCATGGTAAACGTGGCGCGACCCTGGGTACGGCTGCGCAAATCGGTCGCGTATCCGAACATCTGCGCCAGGGGAACCTCCACGCGAATCACGTTGCTGCCCGCGCGGTTTTCCGTGCCCTGAATCGCCGAACGACGCGAGTTCAAATCGCCGAACACCGCCGCCATGTATTCTTCTGGAACCACCACTTCCACCTTCATGATCGGTTCGAGCAAAACCGGCTTGGCCCTCGCGCACGCTTCCTTGTAGGCCATGGAGCCGGCGATCTTGAACGCCATTTCGTTCGAGTCCACATCGTGGTAGCTGCCGTCGGTCAGCACCACCGCGACGTCCACGGTCGGAAACCCGGCGAGAATTCCGGTATCGAGCGCTTCGCGAATGCCAGCTTCCACCGGAGGAATAAACTCACGCGGTATCGCGCCGCCCACAATCTTGTCGATGAAAAGGAAGCGGTGTTCTTTGTCGAACTTCCACTTGCCCGGGTTGCTGCTGCCGGTGACTTGCTTGGCCAGCGCGTCGAGATCGTCCGTGGACATCTCGTGCATGTCTTCATGCTGGGAGCTCGGCAGCGGATGCAGCTCGATCACCGCATGGCCGTACTGTCCCTTACCGCCGGTCTGCTTGATGTACTTGCCTTCCGCTTCCGCCTTCTTGCGGATCGTTTCGCGGTATGCCACTTGCGGCCGGCCCACATTCGCCTGCACGTTGTACTCGCGCAGCATGCGGTCCACGATGATTTCAAGGTGCAGTTCGCCCATACCGGAAATAAGGGTTTGTCCGGTGTCGGGCTCGGTCGAAACGCGGAAGGTCGGATCTTCCTGCGCCAACCGCTGCAGCGCCACGCCCAACCGGTCCTGGTCGGCCTTGGTCTTGGGCTCAATCGCCACCGAAATCACGGGCGCCGGGAATTCAATCGACTCGAGAATCACCTGCTTCTGTTCGTCGCAGAGCGTGTCGCCGGTGTTGACGTTCTTCAGTCCGACCACCGCACAGATATCGCCCGCGTACACTTCCTCGATTTCCTCGCGCTTGTTGGCATGCATCTGCAGCAAGCGGCTGATGCGCTCGCGGCTGCGCTTGCCGGAGTTGTACACGTAGCTGCCCGACTTGAGTACTCCCGAATAGACACGGATGTAGGTCACATGCCCGACAAACGGGTCGGACATGATCTTGAATGCCAGCGCGGCAAACGGCTGATCGTCCGCGGCGCGGCGCAAAACCGTCGCATCGTTGTCGGGATTGGTACCTTCAACCGGGGGAACATCGATCGGCGAAGGCAGATAGTCAATCACCGCGTCCAGCAGCGGCTGGATCCCTTTGTTCTTGAATGCCGAACCGGCCAGCACCGGCACGATTTTAAGCGCCAGGGTCGATTTGCGGATCGACTTGCGCATCTCTTCGAGCGAGAGCGACCCGTCGGTCAGATACTTGTCGAGCACCTCGTCGTCATGCTCGGCGATGTATTCGACCACCTTGGCGCGATGCTCGTCGTAAAACTTCTTGTCGATGGCCGAACCCTTCAGGGCCGCGGCAACGTCCGCGCGCGAGCCTACGAAGGCCGCATCCCACAACTTGGCCACTTCAAAGACTTCGAACTTCGCGCCCAAAGTCTCTTCCAGCCAAACAATCACTTTTTCTTCAAGGAAATCGATGATGCCGATGAAGTTGTCTTCTCTACCGAGGGGAAACTGCAGGGGAACGGGGTGGGCGCCCAGGCGCTGCCGAATCGTGCGTACAACGTGGTCAAAATCCGCGCCCATGCGGTCCATCTTGTTGACGAAACAGATGCGCGGCACGCGATACTTGTCGGCCTGTCGCCATACGGTTTCCGACTGCGGCTGCACGCCGGCCACCGAGTCAAACACGCAAACCGCGCCGTCCAGCACGCGCAGCGAACGCTCTACTTCGACCGTGAAGTCCACGTGGCCCGGCGTATCGATAATGTTGACGCGATACTTCTTGCCGTATCGGGTCCAGGCCGCGGTAGTCGCCGCGGAGGTAATGGTGATGCCGCGCTCGCGCTCCTGCTCCATCCAGTCCATGGTGGCCGTACCTTCATCCACCGAACCGATTTTGTAGGTCACACCCGTGTAGAACAGGATGCGCTCGGTCGACGTGGTCTTTCCGGCGTCGATATGCGCCATGATCCCGATGTTGCGGGTGTCTTCGAGTTTGAATGCCCGTCCCATAGTCGGTTGCCCGGCCTTCTTTTCTCCCCTGGTTGCTACTGCTTCTGTCACGAACCCACCATTTCCTTGCTTGCTTGAATCCTCTTACCAGCGGTAGTGTGCGAACGCCTTGTTCGCTTCCGCCATGCGGTGCACGTCTTCTTTCTTCTTGATCGCTCCGCCGCGCGCGTTGGCCGCGTCAATCAGCTCGTCGGCCAGCTTGTCGACCATCGTCTTGCCCGAACGCTCCCGCGAATACTGCAGCAGCCAGCGAATCGCGAGCGACTGCCGGCGGAACGGGTTCACTTCCACCGGAACCTGGTAGTTCGCGCCGCCCACGCGTCGCGTCTTCACTTCAAGCACCGGCTTCACGTTCTCCACGGCCTTCTTGAAAAGCTTCAACGCGTCGTCGTTGGTCTTCTTCGCCATCTGGTCCATGGCGCCATAAAACACGCGCTGCGCCGTGCTTTTCTTGCCGTCCCACATCATCGAACAGATGAACTTCTCAACCAGGTCGTTGCCGTAAACCGGATCCACGTCCTGCTTGCGGCGGCTGACGAGTCCTTTGCGTGGCATTGCTCTTTCGCTCCTAAACTCTCAACTTCGAATTTCTTCAACCCTTACTTCGCCGCTCCCGCCTTGGGGCGCTTGGCGCCGTATTTCGAGCGGCCCTGCTTCCTGTTCTCCACACCGGCCGCATCCAGCGTGCCGCGCACGATGTGGTAGCGAACTCCCGGCAGGTCCTTCACACGGCCGCCGCGCACCAGCACGATCGAGTGTTCCTGCAGGTTGTGACCGATTCCCGGGATGTAGGTCGTGACTTCGACCGAATTCGTCAGGCGAACGCGCGCCACCTTGCGCAACGCGGAGTTCGGCTTCTTCGGTGTCTGGGTGTACACGCGGATGCAAACTCCGCGCTTCTCCGGACAGCCGGCCAACGCCGGCGATTTCGTCTTGGTGCGAATTCCTTCGCGTCCCATTCTGACCAGTTGCGCAAATGTCGGCACAGTCTTCCCTCGTATGGCGCGTCTTTCTGGTTGAGGACTTTCCCTTCGGCATCCGGAGGCTCGATCGCTCCCGCGTCGAATCCATAGATGCGAAGTTGAACCAGCCCAAAAACACAAGACCCGCAAGTGCGCGCACGTTTCTCACCACGTTCGCTATGCGCGCAGACAACTCTAGCGAACGCACACTACGCTGAAAGGTTTACTGCGAATCCGGAGACCAGCAAGAACTCCGCACGCACTCCAAGAGGCAGAACTACGCTCTTGGCTTCCGAATCGGAGAGGCTTACTCGGCTTTGCGGGACTGGCGTCCCATATCCGGCCGCTCCTCGCTTCCATTCCGTCTTACTCTGTTCCGGAAGCGAAGATCCTTCCAACTGCTCACTGCCGCGGGATACAAGTTGCCCGTGTCCCGCTGGTACAGATACTACTAGGCTGGTGAAGGCCCTGACAAAACACAGAGTATAGAGAAGAAACTCTAATGTGTCAAATTTCTTTGCGCCGAGGGCTGAGGAAAACTCCTGTCGAATCAGCCACTTTGGCCCGAGTCTGGTCCGTCGGCCCGCACCAGGGCGGGGTAGTTCAGCCGCTAGGGGTAACCCCGCCGCCCCTTCCTCCTGCCAAGCGGCACGTCGGCCGCTTGTCCCCGACTTACGGTTCGCGGCACCCGGAACAATATGAAAATAAGTCACTTACTGCTTTTTCGGTTCCTGCCCCAACTCCCCATAGGGCCAGATATTGAAGGCCTTCAACTCCTCATACTCCCCTTTGTCACGCAGCATCTTGGCCGTCCGCTCGGTTGGCCAGGGAGTTGCGAACCGCTCCGGCCGATCCGCAATCCAGAACGCCGTCAATGCCATCAACGTCGAATTCTGCGTAAGAACATCCGGCTTCTGTGCCTCGAGCGCATCGGCCGCCGAATGGTGAGTGTACTTATACTCAGAGGTCTCCTGGCTCATGTTGATGCCGGGCAAGCCGTAAATCGAAAACGGCAGGGTGTCGGTACCGGACTCCACTTTGTCGTTTACTTTCAGCGGACGGATACTGGCCAGCGAATCGGCGAACGGCTGAAACGCCGCGATCAAGTCGTCGCGCCCGCCCAGCATGAAATCCGTCACCGGACCCTGTCCTTCATCCAGAATCAAATCGCCCAAATGGTTTGCCCACTCCGCTTGATGCTGCTTGTAATAGGCAAAAGAGCCGTCGAGTCCCTGCTCTTCCCCCGTGAACAGCACAAATCGAATGGTGCGCCGCGGCTTCTGTCCCGAACGCAGGATGGCTTCCGCGGCAGCGAGCGTCGTGGCCGTGCCCGAACCGTTGTCCGTGGTTCCCTGCCCCAGGTCCCACGAATCCAGGTGCCCGCCGACTACTAAGATCTCCTCGGGCCGCTCGCGTCCCTTAATTTCTCCGACAACGTTCGCCGTTTCGACCGGCCCGCTACTCATCGTGTTCTGCACGTTGATGTGCACGCGCGGCGTGATTCCGCGGTTTATGAACCTCTCCAGCTGGCCCTGATCCTCCGCGGTCATGGAAACCACAGGCACCGCGTAATCCACGTCAAAGCCAAGAATTCCCGTGTGCGTCAGGTTCATGCCGGTGGCCTTCGAGCCGCCCTGTCCGCCAATCACGGCAATCGCGCCCGCATCGTGCGCCGCCTTCAGAAAATCGCCAAACGTCGCAAACAGCATCATGAAGCTCTTCTTCGGTTGGCCTTTTTGCGTCACCAAGGCGATCTTGCCTTTGAGCCGCGAGACGTTCTTGATCTCCTCGTCGATGTCGAAAAGATTTACCGGCACCACGTCGCCTTCCGCTCCGCCCGAGGCCGTCGAACCGGTCCAACCCATCGCGTCGACATGCAGTTTGTGCGACGTCGGCGCAAGCAGCTGCGCCTCGGCCGTTCCCCGTGTCCAGCCCTTCCAGATGGTGTACTTCTCTAGGTGTACGTTCTCCAGGCCAATAGACTTCATCTTCGCGGACGCCCACTCGGCGGCCTTGCGGTCGGCAGGCGAACCCGTGACGCGCGCGCCCACGTCATCGCTCAACTCCGTCAGATACTTATAGGCATGCGAATTCATGAAGCCTTCGCCCGCAATGCGCGTCAGCGCCGGCTTCGTACCGTCCTCGTCCGGCCCCTTCGGCCGCTCATCGGCCCGCAGCGCTCCGCTCGCCAATAGCGCCACCGCCACCCCAAATCCGATCCCTACGCGCACTCTGCTCATTCTTCCCTCTCCTATGCCGCTACTCCGACTGACACAACAGTTCGCGACGGTCCGAACCATTATCTCAGACGCACCGCGCCAATCTTCGTTTCCTATAGGGTGGGTTAGGCCGCCCCGACGGCCGAGTTGTCTTCTCCGCCGGTCAGCCTTAGGCCCGTCTCTGATCCGAGAGGCGGGCTTGGGCCGTCGAAGTCGGTTCACGGAGCGGAAACTTCGCCAAACGATTTCTTTACCGCCGCCCGGTCGAAACCTAAGATTTTCTTGAGGACCTCTTGACCAAACTTGGCTCTTTCCTTGCGGCAATTTCCTTCGCTCTTGCGCTACTTGTCGGGGCGGCCTCGACAATTCGGGCGCAACAACCCAAAGCGGCCGCCAAGGACTTGCAGTCCGCTCCCACCGAGAAGAACGCCGCGCAAATCGAACTCCTCGAAACCAAATACCGCTTTGAATCGAATGGCGACTCCCGCAAGGAAGTCCACGCCCGCGTCCGCATCAACAACGAGCTTGGCGCCCGACAGTTCGCCCGCCTGAATTTCGATTTCAACCGCGGCTTCCAGTCCGTCGAAATTCCTTTGGTGCGCGTCACGCACGCCTCGGGCGGCACCGCGGACATTCTTCCGAGCGCCATCGCCGACCGTCCGAATACCGCCGTAGCCGACTATCCGGCCTACCACGACGTACGTGTCAAATCGGTCCGCATCCTCGGCCTGCAACCTGACGACCTGCTCGAATACCGCGTCGTTACGGTCACCACGCATCATCCCCTGGCACCCGACTTCTGGCTCGACCACACCTTCGACCGCACCGGCGTCGTCTCGGAGGAAATCTTCACGCTCGACCTGCCCGGCAAGACCCATTCGACGACATCCATGGACCCGGAGCATGCTCCTGATGCGGTCTATACCGGCGTGCCCTACTCGAACTACAGCGCAAGCGAAAGCAATGGTGTGGCCAGATCGCTTTACACCTGGACCGTCGGTCCCTCCAGAAAACTACCGGCTAGAGACGACGATGCCGTTTCTGCGCCCGATGTGGCGGTTACCAGCTTCAACAGCTGGCGTTCCGTCGTAACCCGACTAGCAGTCATCCTGCAAGATGCCTCGGCCGCCGACCGGGCCCCTGCAGAATCGGCTCTGCATTCCTTCGCGCCAGAACCCGGCTCTCCCGCAACGGCAATGCGCGCCGCCTACGATTTCGTTTCGCAAAAAATCGCCACACTGGATTTGCCCCCGGAAACAACCGTATTCCGGCGCCGACCGGTTCAAGAGATTCTCGATTCGCGATATGGGACTCTCCAGGAAAAGTGCTTTCTGCTCGCCCTCATGGGCGAACTGGCCGGTGTCAAAAGCGAGGTGGTGCTGACGGTACCGCCCGGTGAACCCCATCACTTTGCCCGGCCCTCCGTGCTTGGTCGTCCCTTTGTAGTTACACAGCTCGACAAGAACGTGATAGCACTCGATCCCAATCTCGAAGTGGCACCCTTTGCCGCGATCCCGCCCGAATTCCGCGGCAAAAACGTGCTGAGCCTGGCGAAGCCCCACGGCGGCGAGCCTGCGGACACCGCCTGGAGCAGGCTGCCCGCCACTTCGCCGCTCCAAGCCTTTCAGAAGGTCAACATAGAAGCCACCCTATCGGCCGACGGCAACCTGAAGGCAAAGGCGCGCTACATCATGCGCGGAGACAATGAATTGCTGCTGCGGGTGGCGTTCCACAAGACCGAAAAAGACAAATGGAAGGACGTGGCGCAGATGCTGGCGCTGTCGGACGGGTTTCGCGGGCAGATTGTGCAGGTGACCGCGTCTGATCCCTACGCCACCAAGGATCCCTTCACCGTCGAGTACGAGATTTTGCAGCCCAAGTTTGTGGACTGGCTCAAAAAAACCGTGCGCATCCCGGCGATTCTTCCGCTGGCCGGGCTGCCGGACGCGCCCGCCGCCGCAGAGAGCGAAGCGAAAAGGCCCATCGAGCTCGGCACGCCGCTGGCCATCGATCTAGAAGCCACCATCGAACTTCCCGCCGGCGCCATAGCACAGGCTCCGATCGGTACCAGCGTCATGCGCGACTACGCGACCTTCACTTCGAAATATTCCGTGCAAGCGAACACCCTGCACGCCTCGCGCAGCCTGCGCTTCATTGCTTCGGAACTTCCCGCTTCCCGCGCCATGGACTTCACCGCCTTCCTGCATGCGGTGCAAGCCGACCAGACGCAGCTCTTCACCGTGCAAGGGTCCGCAGCGCACTAGATTAGGAGTCTATCCCATCACTGCGCTATTTCTGGGATCGAGCGCAGACCATGGCTCGGATCGCTAGCGACCGCGGGCATGGGCTGACGGGGTGATCGCCAGGCGAGGGCGGCTTACTTGATTTCCATGACCTCTTTTTCTTTGCCCGCGCTCAGGTCTTCGATTTTCTTTGTTTCGGCGTGCGAGACCTTTTCGAGTTCTTCGAGAGCGCGCTTTAGCTCGTCCTGGCTGATCTTTTTGTCTTTCTCGAGCTTGTCGATCGCTTCCTTGATGTCGCGGCGGATGTTGCGCACCGCGGTGCGGTGATTCTCGAGCACCTTGTGGACGTGCTTCACCAATTCCTTACGGCGTTCTTCGGTCGGAGAAGGAATCGGAACGCGCACCACCTTTCCATCGTTGCTCGGATTCAACCCCAGGTCGCTTGCGCGAATAGCCTTATCGATCAGGGGCACAGCTCCGGGATCCCACGGCGAGATCACCAACATCGAAGGATCGGGCACGGTGACTGTGCCGAGCTGATTCACCGGCATCGGCGTGCCGTGATAGTCCACGCGCACGCTATCGAGCAGAGCAGCATTGGCGCGCCCGGTGCGCACGGTCGCCAGCTCCTTGCGGAAGTCCTCCACCGCCTTTTCCATCCGCGTTTTCCCCGCCCCGATGGCATCTTTGGTCGTCGCAAACGTGGTCATAGCTTTCCTCAGCAAACTCCCTTTTCAATTGAACCCACTAAGCAGGCCGCACCGTGGAGCCGACACGCTCGCCGAGCACGACGCGCTTGATGTTGCCGTATTCATTCATGCTGAACACCACGATCGGCATGCCGTTGTCCATGCACAGAGAAATCGCCGTCGAATCCATCACCTTCAGGTCCTGGTGCAGCACGTCGCGATAAGTGATCTGCTGGAACAACTTGGCTCCCGCTACCTTTTCCGGATCGGCGTCGTAGATTCCTTCGACCCGCGTCGCTTTTAAGATCACGTCCGCTTTGATTTCCATGGCCCGCAGCGCCGCGGCGGTGTCGGTGGAAAAATAGGGATTGCCTGTTCCCGCGCCGAAAATAATAATGCGGTCCTTTTCCAGGTGGCGAATCGCGCGGCGGCGGATGAACGGTTCGCACACTTCGTGCATTTCAATCGCGCTCAGCACGCGCGTGAACACTCCGACTTTTTCGAGCGAATCCTGCAAAGCCATAGCGTTGATCACCGTGGCCAGCATGCCCATGTAGTCGCCGGTCGCGCGATCGATCTCAAAGCCCTTTTGCCGGGCGCCGCGAAAGATGTTTCCGCCGCCAACCACCACCGCGATCTGCACGCCGAGGTCATGAACCTCTTTCAGTTCGCGCGCTATGGAATAAAGAGTCTCGCCGTGAATGCCGTAACCCTGCGGCCCCTGCAGCGATTCGCCGGAAAGTTTCAGCAAGATTCTGCGATAAACGGGCTTCCTGCGGATTTTCCGCTCGCTTTTACGCGCCAACTTTTGCGCCGCCATGTCGCTCCATCTGCACTCAGGGTTGGTTAAAGACGACTTCTTTGGGCCTCAGGATTTCCGGAACGAGCCTGCTTCTCCACGCGTTTCGCTTTCGCGTCAAATCCACGGAATTGTAACAAACTCGGCGCGCACTCGCATTCCGTTTGCGCGCCAGCAGGATGAAAGGAGTGCCGGTCGCTCCAGGCCGGGCGCTACCCGGCCCAGATGGCAACGCCCCGGATTTCCGGGGCGTTGTCCGCAAAGAAGCATTTTTGCTTGATCAAGATTTGGCGGTGGTTTCGTTACCGACCACCTCGCCGACTTTGAAGCGGGCGAAACGCTTGATGGCGATGTTTTCGCCGAGCTTGGCGATGGCCGCGTTCACCATTTCGCCGATGGTTTGGCCTTCGTCTTTGATGTAGTGCTGTTCATAGAGGCAGTTTTCCTCGTAGAACTTCTCCATCTTGCCGGCAACGATCTTGTCGACGATGTTTTCCGGCTTGCCGCTGGCGAGCGCCTGCGCCTTGTAGATCTCCCGCTCCTTCTCCAGCATTTCCGAAGTGACTTCCTCGCGGCGGACATACTTCGGGTCCAGCGCGGCGACATGCATGGCGATGTCATGGCAGAGCTGCTGGAAAGCTTCGGTACGAGCGACGAAGTCGGATTCGCAGTTCACTTCCACCAGCACGCCGATTTTCCCGCCCGCATGGATGTAGCTGCCGACCAGCCCTTCCGTCGCTTCACGGGTGGCCTTCTTGGCGGCCGCGGCCTGCCCCTTCTTGCGAAGGACGGCGATGGCCTTTTCGATGTCTCCGGCCGCTTCAACCAGAGCCGCACGGCAATCGTTGAAGCCGGCGTTGGTCCGGTCGCGCAGTTCCTTTACGAGTCTGGCTGGAATTTCCATGGCTGTGTTTGGTGTGCTCATTTCCTTTTCTCTTCTAATCACTCTGGCTGCGCCCGCCCGAGAAGGCGTCCGCTAGAAAATCCCGCCCGGTTCAAGGGCGGCTACAGGTGCGCCGCAGGTTATCTCGGAACTGTTGCGGCGCGGTTACAACGTCGCTCCTAGAAATCGGCCCGCTCCAAGTCGCCTCGGAACGGGCCGCATCCTTTGCGAGTTCCGGGTGAATTACGCCTGCGTATCGTCGGGAGGTACGGTAGCTTCGGCAGGCGCCGCAGCCTCTTCCGCGCCTTCCACGAAGTCGCCTTCCTGCTTTTCATACTGTTCGTAGGCGCTGGTGTCCACGTACTCGACGCCCTCGGCAATGGCCTGGTCCTCAGCGGCTTTGTGTTCGCCGACCTGGGACTGTTCGTAGTTGTGCTTGCCTTCCGCGACCGACTCCGAAATCTTCGAAGTGAACAGGCGGATGGCGCGCAGAGCGTCATCGTTGCCGGGAATAATCCAGTCCACCACGTCGGGGTCGCAATTGGTGTCCACCACCGAGACCACCGGCACGCCCATGCGGCGAGCCTCCTTCACGGCGATCTCTTCGGCGTTCGAGTCAATCACGAACATCGCATCGGGAAGCTGCGTCATGTTCTCGATGCCTTCCAAATTCTGCTGCAGGTGCTTCATTTCGCGGTCCAGCCGCGCGCGCTCCTTCTTGGAGAGCTGCTCCATGCGGCCATCTTCGGTCATGGCCTTCAGGAGCTTCAGCCGCTTGATGGATTTCTGTAAAGTCGCCCAGTTGGTGAGGGTGCCGCCAAGCCAGCGGTGGTTCACGAAGAACGCGCCGCACTTTTTCGCTTCTTCGGCGACGGCTTCCTGTGCCTGGCGCTTGGTGCCGACAAACAAAACCGCCTTGCCCTGCGAAGAGATGTCGCTGACGAAGCGGCTGGCTTCGCGGAACATTTTGAGGGTCTTCTGCAGGTCAATGATGTGGATTCCGTTGCGCTCGCCGAAGATGTATTCCTTCATCTTGGGATTCCAGCGCCGCGTCTGGTGACCGAAGTGAACCCCGGCCTCCAGCAGTTCTTTCATGGTGATTTCTACCGCCACTGTTCCTCCTTGTTGAATAGCTGCTTGCAGAGGCGGCAGCGACGGCAAGCCGCTGCTGGCTCAGAACAGCCTTTTGTCCCGACCTTCGGGACCGTGATCTCAGGGCCGGGGTTTCCCCTGGCCCTGGAGCTCGTTTTGCGTCTGCGATCGGTTCGGATCCGAGCGCATCCGCGAAAACCTTGTCGTTTCCAAGCATTGCACAGAGCCGGCTCTGTGCAGCAAAACTAGCGCTTGGTGAACTGGAAGCGCTTGCGGGCGCCCTTCTGCCCGTACTTCTTGCGCTCCTTCATGCGCGAATCGCGCGTGAGAAAACCGTTCTTGCGCAGCGCCGGACGCAGCTCGGGATTGAAGCGCGCAATGGCGCGGGACAATCCCATGCGCACGGCCCCGGCCTGGCCGCCGGTGCCGCCACCGTGCGCGGTGACTACCACATCCACCTGATCGGCCAAGTTGGTGAACTTGAGCGGTTCGGTGGCGTCATGCTTCCAGGCGTGGTTTGGAAAGTAGAAATTCACTTCGCGGCCGTTGACGGTAAACTTGCCAGCGCCCGCACGCAGAAACACGCGCGCGATGGATTCCTTGCGGCGTCCCGTGCCGTGGAACCAAACCGACTTGCCCGTTAGGGGCGTTTCAGCAGTGCTCAACGATCCTCCTCAAACCTGCGCCGCCAAGCGGCATAATCAGAATCAGCCGCTCTTGCGGCTGGAAACCAAATCCGACATCGCTACCAGCTGATTCCCGAAGGCCTGCAAGGACCAAGCGAGGAACAACTTGGAAGGAGTCAGGGCAAAAACCCTGAAACCCGTGGCGGAAACCTTTTGCCAGGGCGGAATTTGCTTCCGCCAAAGCCGCCTTATCGTAAGCATTCACTCGAAAAGACTTACGAGGGACTCAAAAGCGAACTAGACCGCCAACGGCTGGGGCTTCTGGCCGGTGTGGCGCGCGAGGCCAGCTGCATCGCGATACACACGCAATTTCTTGGCACGGCGGGCGCGGAGCTTGTTCTTCGGCAACATGCCGACGATGGCTTCGCGAACCACCCACTCGGGCTTGGCTTCGCGCGCGCGCTTGGCGGGAACTTCCTTCAAGCCGCCCGGATATCCGCTGTGCGAGTAATACATCTTCTGGTCGACCTTGTTGCCGGTCATGCGAATCTTGTCGGCATTGATCACAATCACGTGATCGCCGGAATCGAGATATGGCGTAAAGGAGGGCTTGTCCTTGCCAATCAACATGCGCGCTACTTTGGTAGCGAGACGACCGAGCACTTTGTCGGTAGCGTCCACGACAAACCACGCGGCGCCGACCTTGAGCGCTTCTGCTTCGTCACCCTTGGCTACGTACGTCCTCATGGAACCGAATCTGTCCTTTCCCAACTCCGGTTTCGTAGAAACCGCGTCATTCTATAGTGCACAGCCACACGTAGACCGGCGCCTTAGAGACAATGGATGATTGTATGGGCGGTGGGGCGAAAAGTCAACGAAAGAAGGTCATCGATGACAAGGGGCAGCTAAAGCCCGGCGCTACCTGTTTCGGAAAAATGAAAGGAGAGAGCCGGTTGACTCTCTCCTTGCCTTGACTGAATTTCGAACTGAACGTTAGAAGGTCAACCGCAGACCGAACTGCATCTGCCTGGGGTTGTTGCCCTGGCTGCTAACCACACCGAACGATCCGGGGTCGGTAGGGTCAACACCAAGGCCGGTTTGCGCGTCTCCCGAAGCCGGATCGGAGAAGACCGGGTGGTTGAAAAGGTTGGTAACGACATACTGGAACTGCAGGCTAACGCGTTCTGTAACGTGAATGTCCTTCACCAAACGCACGTCCACGTTCCAGTAGGGCAAGCCGCGGAAAACTCCGACGCCGCCCGTGTTGTTGTCGAGGCCGAGAATTGCGGGGCGCAGCGTGCTCAACACACCAGCAGGGTCGCCGAAGATGTTGAATGCGGCGGGCCCGGCATTATTGTGAAGCGAGGCAGAGCTGCCGGAAGCCCCCTTGGTGAGAATGCAATTTTCGGTTGTGAAGAAATTGGCGCTATCGCCTGCACCAAACCCTTGCCCCGATGATTGGGAGCCCTGATTTGTACCGCAGCCGAGGGGCTGGCCGCTGCCGATGGCTACGACCGGTGACAAGGACCAGCCACCGAGCAAACGACCCACAACTCCGCGCTGAGTCTTGTACCACGGTGCTTCGATCATGGCAAAGGTGTTGAACACGAACTTGCGATCGAAGTTCTGCAACCCGTAGCCGTTCTGGAGGTTGAAGGGATCGTTAACGGTGTACTCGCTGGTGGCCTGAACTAGAGCGCCGGTACCCAGCGACTTGCTCCAAGTAAAGTTTTCCTGAAGGGTGATGCCGTGCCAGCTGTTCATTTTGAAGGAGACGAAGGCGCCGTTGTAGTTACCGTGCCCGATACTGGCGTTCACGCCCACGCCGGAGCTCATCTGGCCGCCGCAACCGATTTCGGTTCCGGTCACGCAGTCGATGGGAGTATTCAACATACTGCGAGGGAAATTGAAACCCCCGTTATCGAGATCACTCCAGAGGCTCCAGACGCTTTGCGTCTGGAAGTTGCTGAATTCATTGGCGACGACGGCGGCCGTGCAGCTGGCAAAGCCCGCACAATAGGCCGGATTCATAGCGGCTTCGAAAAAGGGCTGTGGAGCTACGGTCGTCGTTTTAGCGGTGGCCGCGCCGCACGCCGCGAAAGAAGTGGCGCAACCCATCGCGGTTTCAACGGCGGCATAGGCCTTGTCGAACCGCTGGCCGCCAACGGTCATCATGTAAGGCACCGCGTTGATGTTGATCGGCTGATATTCTTTGGTGATGCGGCGGCCAATGTAGCCGACCTCCAGAAGGAACTTGCTGGAGATCTGCCGCTGGATGGTGAAGTCGAACGAGTCCACCACGTTGGGACGGAAACGAGGATCGAGCGCCTCGCCAGCCCCAGACGCAACAGCGTTAATTCCGGGAAGAGTCGGCTGAGGCAGAGTTGGAGAAGCAGCGGGAATCGGTGCGTTGTTACCATCGACTCCCACGCGAAATGCGTTGGCGATGGTCGGATTCGTGGGGCCGCAAAGTGGAGCAGCGCCTCCGACTGGCATAAAGTTCTGGCGGCACTGGACGGCCTGGATCAGGCCGGTGCCGAGTAGCGGAACGAGGACCAGGTCGACGCCGTTCAAGCGTCCGTAAACGCGGCTATAGCCACCACGGATGACGCTCTTGTTGCCGCCGAACAGCTTACCGATGAAGCCGTCCGTGTAGTTCGGGTTCCAGGCAGCGGCGACGCGAGGGCTGAATGACCCATAGTATGGCTGGTAGGGGTATTTTTGGCCTGCGCCGGTATTGCCGACCAAGGCAAATCCAACCGTGGGGTTGTATACCTGGCCTTGCAAAGCAGCAGCTTCCCGCTGCTTGATGTAGGCCATAGTATCCAGTTGTTGAGCGCTGGAATCGACGAGTTCGATCTGCTTGCCGTTCGCCTCGGTTGGAGGCATTTCAAGGGTCCAACCCAAGCCATAGGTCAGCGTAATGGAAGGCTTCAAGTGCCAAGAATCGCTGAAATACACGTTGTAGTAAGGAATGGTGCTCTGATCGAAAGCGTGCGTGAGCGGAGGATTCAGCGCCAGGTTCGGACCAGAACGTGTGTAGGCGATTTGCGAGTCGGTGACGATACCAAGTATGGCGGCTGCGTCGCGACCCCAGGTCTTTGAGCTAACACCAGCCGGCTTCGTCGAGGAGAAATCCACCAAGCCTCCACCGGCCGAATCACCTAGCTGATAGGTCGGCTGGTAGTTGATGCCGCCGCCGTTGTCGGAGCGCTGATGCCAGTCCCAGTTGCGCTGGTAGGAGCCGCCCCAGGTTAGCAGGTGGTTGCCTTTCAACATGGTCATATCATCGCGAAGGAAGTAATTGTGACCGTCCCAGAAGCGAGTGCGGACGTTCTGCGTGTTTACGTTATAGGGGACAAGGGCCAGAGTTCGGGACTCACCGAAAGGTTCGAGAGCACCGCCTAGCTGGCTAAACTGAGTGATACCGCCTGGATCAGACCAAGACCAGTAGTTGCGAAGGTAACTGAAATGGAGGTCGTTCGTGGTGTGGGACGTGATGTTGGTCGTTAATCCGGCAACATAGTACCAGGGTTGTTGCGGCCGAACGGCGAGAGAGGTCGGGGTGCCGAGCGAGCCGCCGAGGACGCCCCCAATGTCCACCTGACTCGTGGTGGTGCGAACCAATTTATAGTAGCGATAGCTGCTGTTGAAGTGCCACTTAGAACCAAAGTCGTGATCCAAGCGGGCGACAGCGAAATTGGAGGTGTAAGGGAGCGACACATTGGCCTTAAAGCCAATTTCGTTTACGCCGTCGCATCGACTGCCGTTGAGGGGCCCGGTATCCGGGGTGCCAGCGCAAGAAGGATCATTTCCTTGGGGCAGAGAAGTGTTCCACATTTGCTGGACCAAGGGATTGATGCCGAGGCCCCGCGGGTCGCACGCTGCGATTCCGGAAGGGCCGCAGTTTTTGCCGGTATTCAGGTTGTAGTCGACTCCGTCAAAGGTGAGAATTCCGTTGCGCATGTTGGCGCTGGGAACGGCCCTCTCGAAGGTTGCGGAGTTGTTCCAACGAAAGCCCTCGTAGTTACCGAAGAAGTAGGTTTTGCCGCCAAGGTGCTCCTTCGGGATGATGGGCCCGCCGCCCGATGCCCCGAAGCGGTTGTAATGATAGCTGGGCAACGGAGTGCCGCTGGCATTGTTGTCCCAAGAGTTTCCGTTAAAACCGTTGTTGAAGTAATACTCGTAGGCGCTGCCGTGCCAGGAATTGGTGCCGCGCTTGGTCACAACCTGAACCTGCGCACCGGCGGAACTGTTGAAGTCCGCGGTCTGGTTGGCGGTGTTGACCTTGAATTCCTCGACACTGTCGAGCGGGGTGGGCATGACGCCGGTGGGGCTGCCGCCAATCTGGTTCGATACGATGCCGCCGGTCGGGTCACCCGCGAAGCTCGGCGTATAGACCTGCATGCTGCCATCCATGTCGTTGGTGTTCTGGCCGCCATCGAGCATGAAGGTGCTTTGGTCCACGACAGCGCCGGCGACGCTGCCATCCGGAGAGACGCCGGGCTGCAGGGTAACAAAGGTGGAAGCGTCGCGACCGATGGATGGCAGGTTCCCCAGCAAGTCGCCGCTTATGGTGTTGCCGACCGTGGCGTTGAGGGTTTGCAGCTCGATCCCGGTGGCCGTAACTTCGACCGTTTCGGTGGTCGAGCCGAGTTCGAGCGTTCCGTTCAGAAGCAGGTCCGTGCCAACGTTGACGGTTTGATCGGTAAATTTGAGCACGCGAAAGCCGCTCTTGTTGATGGTAACGGTATATTTGCCGGGAGCGACGTTGGCGAAGAAATAGCGGCCCGACTCGTTGGTCGTGGCGGACCTTGAAATGCCGGTGCCGGCGTCGACCAAAGTGACGCTCGCACCGACCACGGCTGCGGAGCTCGGATCGGCTATCACACCTTCGACCGTGCCGCTGTTGGTGCTTTGTGCGCCGAGATTATGCGGAGCAAGAAACAGGGCTAAGGTGAGGAGAGCAAGGGACCAGACCACTCGCGGAGCAGAGAAGGTATTTCTAACAGACCTAACACACGTTTCCAGAAGACAGCCACCCATCGATTCCTCCAGGCGGATAAACAGAGCGTGGCCGCACCATACCGTGAGTTTCCTTGTCAGCGGAAACTCGACGCTTGCTTAGTCCGAAGTTGAACGACGCCCACCACAGGCGTTAAGTTTTGAGGGTTTTATACCCGCGCGTTACGACAGAGTCAACGGAAAACTAAGAAAAAAATGATGTACGAGTGAAATCCAGGGACTGTATGGGCTCACCGTGCACGGAGCGGCGGCCTGGGCTTTGGCTATACTGGCTGGATATGGTAAGGCGGACACAGACTGTTTACGTCGCTACGGACCCCTTTTTTTCACCGCGGGGGAAGGTGCTGTATGGATTCGACCACTTCTTAGAGGAAACCGCCCGGGCTTCGATGCCCTGCGTTTGGATCACCTCATGCACACGGGCTCAACTCGATGAGCCACGCCGGCGATTCGGGCAGAGCGATCCCTACATCGGCGAAAATGGCTGCGGAGTCTATCTCCCGGAAGACTATTTCCACCTAAAGGCGAGCAGTACGATCCGCCTCGGCCGGTACACGTGCATTCCGGTTGCGAAGCCGCAACCTGCTGCGGCAGAAGGACTTGTCGAGTTGTCCTCCGATCTCGGGACTTCGGTAGTTCCGCTGCGCTCGCTTTCGCAGCGCGAACTCAGCCAGAACACCGGATTGCCGCCACGAGAGGCCGACCTCGTAAGGCAGCGGGACTTTGACGAGCTCTTTTTCTTCGCTGGCGCCAGCGAAAGCGAGGTGCAGGAATTCCGCGAGGAAGCGAAGCGCAGGCAGATGGTCTTGCTGCCTGCCGGCGCTTTCTGGTCCATCTCGTGCGGGGCGAATCTGGCGAAATGCGTGCGCGAGCTGGGCGGGCTC
>Ga0306926_10000390_pt1 | contig 39885 bp, 31 predicted proteins | sample flu12Cox44000178_FD_203759 | JGI IMG/M metagenome (GOLD analysis project Ga0306926, IMG submission 203759) | Lab enrichment of tropical soil microbial communities from Luquillo Experimental Forest, Puerto Rico - flux8day.12C.oxic.44.000.178 (v2)... | ecosystem: Environmental > Terrestrial >... | reverse complement strand
CAGGCGCGGCCGAAGATTTTTGCGCGCCACATCATCAAGCCGGAAATGTTGTTCGAGCGCGTGATCGAAGTCGACGAGCGCGTGCGCGCTGACGGCACGGTGGAACAGGCGCCGGATCTTGCCGCGGTGCGCGCCGAACTTACCGCCGCGCGCGCCGCCGGCATCGCCGCGGTCGCGATCGTGTTCATGCACGCTTATCGCTATCCCGAGCACGAGCAGCGCATCGCCACGCTCGCCCGCGAGCTCGGTTTCGCGCAGCTCTCGGTCAGTCACGAAGTTTCGCCATTGATCAAGCTGGTCGGCCGCGGCGACACCACTGTGGTCGACGCCTACCTCTCGCCTATCATCCGCGGCTACGTCGCCCAGGTGGCGCAGGATATGGGCATCAGCGTCTCCAAGAATGTCGCGAGTGATGCGCGAGGCTCCCCCCTCCCCACCCCTCCCCCAGCACCAGCGCGTTTACGCGCGTCTTCGACGCGCTACGGGGGGAGGGAGCCGAGCGTCGCAAGTGGAGAGAGGAGAGATCACGACGGCAAGCCCCGCCTCATGTTCATGATGTCGTCGGGCGGGCTCACCGCCGCCGAGCTGTTCAAAGGCAAGGACGCGATCCTCTCAGGTCCGGCGGGCGGCGTGGTCGGCACGGCGCAGACCGGACGCGAAGCCGGCTTCGAACGGCTGATCGGCTTCGACATGGGCGGCACCTCGACCGACGTCTCCCATTTCGACGGCGAGTACGAGCGCGCCTTCGAGACCGAGGTCGCCGGCGTGCGCATGCGCGCGCCGATGATGCTGATCCACACCGTGGCGGCGGGCGGCGGCTCGATCCTGCATTTCGACGGCGCGCGCTTTCGCGTCGGCCCGGATTCAGCGGGCGCCAACCCCGGGCCGAAATGCTACCGGCGCGGCGGGCCGCTCGCGCTGACCGATGCCAACGTGATGGTCGGCAAGCTCATCCCGGACTTCTTTCCGAAAATTTTCGGGCCGCAGCAGGACCTGCCGCTTGACGCCGCGGCGGTGCGCGACGCGTTGAGCGCGCTCGCGCGCGAGATCGGCAACGGCCGCGCGCCGGAAGAAGTCGCAGACGGCTTCATCAAGATCGCGGTGGAGAACATGGCCAACGCGATCAAGAAAATTTCCGTGCAGCGCGGCTACGACGTCACCCGCTACGCGCTCAACTGCTTCGGCGGCGCCGGCGGGCAACACGCCTGCCTCGTCGCCGACGCGCTCGGCATGACCACCGTGCTGATCCACCCGTTCTCGTCGCTGCTCTCCGCTTATGGCATGGGGCTTGCCGACATCCGCGCCACCCGCGAGCAGGCGATCGAGAAGCCGCTCGGCGCTGATGCGCTCGCGGCAATAGAAGCGACCGGCGCGCGGCTCGGCGCTGACGCGCGCGCCGAGGTCGCGGGCCAGGGCGTCGCGGCAGGCGACATCGGCGTGCACGTGCGCGCGCACATTCGCTACGCCGGCACCGATACCGCGCTGATCGTGCCGGCGTTTACGATCGGAGCCCGTGCTGGTCTCAACGATAAAGCAGCCCAGAACGCCGGCGCCAATAGTGAGTCGATGCTCGCGCCTCTAGCGTCCCCTCCCCCGCTTGCCGGGGAGGGACAGGGAGGGGGCATTCACGAAGTCTCGCGCCAGCTTCCCCCCACCCCACCCCTCCCCCGCAAGCGGGGGAGGGAGCAGACCGTGCCCGGCCGCGAGGGAGTGGCCTCCTCCGAAAGGACGCAAGTGGGATTGTCGCTCGGCGCCCTGCAATCCGCGTTCGAGGCGGCGCACAAGGCGCGCTTCGGATTCATCGACGCGAGCAAGGAGCTGGTGGTCGAGGCGGTGTCGGTCGAGGCGATTGGCGGCGGCGCCAAATTCACCGCACCGCTGGCGACAGCGACGCACACGCCGCTCCCCGCCCCCGCAAGTCGCACGCGTTTCTATTGCGCCGGGCAATGGCACGACGCCGCCGTGTTCACGCGCGTGCAGCTTGCCTCCGGCCACGCAGTGCCGGGCCCCGCGATCGTCATCGAGCCGCACCAAACCGTGGTGGTCGAGGAGGGCTGGCAGGCGGCGATCACGCCGAAGAATCACCTCGTGCTCACGCGCGTGGTGCCGCGCAAGCGGACAAGCGCGATCGGCACACAGGCCGATCCGGTGATGCTCGAAGTGTTCAACAATCTGTTCATGTCGATCGCCGAGCAGATGGGTGTGTCGCTGCAGAACACCGCCTACTCCGTCAACATCAAGGAGCGGCTCGACTTCTCCTGCGCGGTGTTTGCCGCCGACGGCTCGCTCGTCGCCAACGCGCCGCACATGCCGGTGCATCTCGGCTCGATGGATCGCGCGGTGGAAACCATCATCCGCGAAAATGCCGGCCGCATCGCGCCCGGCGACGTCTATGCGATCAATGCGCCTTACAACGGCGGCACGCACCTGCCCGATATCACCATTTGCACCCCGGTATTCGACACCGACCAGCGTGAAATCTTGTTCTGGGTAGCCTCGCGCGGCCATCACGCCGACGTCGGCGGCATCTCGCCCGGATCCATGTCGCCGCACGCCACCACCATCGAGGAGGAAGGCGCCTACATCGACAACTTCAAGCTCGTCGACGGCGGCCGCTTCCGCGAGCAGGCCCTCTACGATCTCCTCACCGGCGCGCGCTATCCCGCGCGCAACCCGCTGCAGAACGTCAACGACATCAAGGCGCAGATCGCCGCCAACGAGAAGGGCGTGCAGGAGCTCAACAAGATGGTGGCGCAGTTCACGCTGCCGGTGGTGAAAGCCTACATGCAGCATGTGCAGGACAACGCGGCCGAGAGCGTGCGCCGCGTCATCGACCGGCTGCACGACAGCGCGTTCGCATACGAGATGGACCAGGGCACCTGGATCAAGGTCAAGATCACGGTCGACAAGGACAAGCGCGAGGCGACCGTCGACTTCACCGGCACCTCGCCGCAGCAGCCCACCAACTTCAACGCGCCGGAGCCGGTCACCCGCGCCGCCGTGCTCTACGTGTTCCGCGTGATGGTGGACGACGAGATCCCGATGAACGCCGGCTGCCTGCGGCCGATCAACATCGTTATTCCGAAAAAATCGCTGCTCTCGCCGGAATATCCGGCCGCGGTGGTCGCCGGCAATGTGGAGACCTCACAGGCAATCACCAATTGCCTGTTCGGCGCGCTCGGCGCGCTCGCCGCCGCGCAGGGCACCATGAACAACCTCAACTTCGGCAATGCCACGTATCAGTACTACGAGACGATCTGCTCGGGCTCGCCGGCCGGCCCGGGATTTCCCGGCACCGACGCCGTGCACACCCACATGACCAACACGCGGCTTACCGATCCGGAGGTGCTGGAGTTCCGCTATCCCGTGGTGCTCGAGGATTTTCACATCCGCAAGGGCTCGGGCGGACGCGGCAAGTGGAACGCCGGCGACGGCGTGCGCCGCACGATTCGCTTTTTGGAAAAGATGGACTGCACCATCTTGTCCGGGCACCGCCGGGTGCGGCCGTTCGGCCTGGCCGGCGGCGAGGCCGGTCAGATAGGCGAGAACTGGGCGCGGCGCAGGGACGGCCGCATGGAGCGGCTTGCCGGCAGCGACGCCACCGTGATCGACGCCGGCGAAGCCGTGATCATCCAGCCGCCCACCGCCGGCGGCTACGGCAAGCCGGAGTAGAGCTGATGTCCTCGGGCGCAGCGCGGCGCCTGTCCCAACCCAATTCGTCGGACACGTGGATCAGCTCGCGCCAACGCGCCGTCCGAACAGCGCGATCACGGCAAGCGGGACGACAAAGCCGATCAACGCGGTTGCAATCAAGAGATCACCGAGCTCGCCATAAGTGCCGCGGCCGACCACGAATATCTCGTTGAGGTACTTGGTCTGCAGCTGGCCCGCGATCAGCGCCGTGTTCATCAGCGATGCCATCAGCGCGAACCAGGTGGCACGGTGGCCCGCCGGCGCATAGAACGCAATCAGCGTCAGCAAAGGAATCATGCTGAGCTGGGCGAACGGGGAGGCTGTGGCGGCATCGATCAGGCCGATGGCGCGCGCGCCGAAACCGAACATCGCTTCGGTCCAGTGATGCAGGCCGTAGAACAATCCGATGCTGGGGAGCGACAGCACCGTCCCCGCGATCACGATCCAGAACAGCACTTTGGCGACCGGGTATTCCGTCACTTGCTTGCTGAACAGCCAGATCGCCACGATCGACAGGATCGCTCCGGTTTGGCGCAGCACCCCGTAGAACGCGGCGTCGAACTGGAGCACGTCCAGCGTCCACCAGAAATAGCCGTCGCCGACCAGCGGCGTCGCCCGGAACACGAAGATGATGATGCTGGTGTAGAGAATGGCGCGCCGGGTGTTGCGATCGAAGCCGCGCGTCACGACGCCGAGCATCGTGCAGATCACGGCGAGCGAGATCACGAAGATCAACTCCTGGGCGAACGGGACCGAGCCGAGTGCCAGCGCCGCGATCACGACACCAAAGGCTATCCCGCCGCCGAGCATGCGCCAGTCGAGCGGCCGCCGCTCGCGTGTCTCCACGTCGATCAGCAGCACGCCGATCACCGAGATCGCAGGAATCAGCAATCCGAGCAGAAACACCGTAGCGTGATCGAGCACGCTCGCCAGCCACCCGGAAAGTCCCGCCACCGCCAGTATGCCGGCTGACAGCGCCAGGCGCCCGATCACCTGGACCATGCCGAGCTCGGCGCGCACCTCGCCTTTCGGCCGCGCGTTTCCCGCCGAGTCGCGGCGCGCGACGACTTCAGTCGACATCGCCTCGGCGACCACGTTCTGGACCACCGTGCCGATGACGATCAGCATCGCGCCTAGAATGTAGAGGTGATCGGCGCGCGCGAGGACGAGCCATCCGCCGGCGGCGCTGGCGAGGGTCACCATCCCGAACGCCATGAGGACCGCGCCGATGACGACGTAGGCTTTGCGCTGCGAGCCGAAGATCGTCACGCTGTCGACGAGTTCGCCGAACACCATTTTCACGGTCCACGGCAGGTTGAGCCAGACGCCGATCCCGGCAAGCTCGGCCGGGCTCCAGGTCAAATTCTCCTTGATCCAGAGGTCGCGCGTGACGTCGATGATCCCCTGCGCGCCGTAGGCGAAGAACACCATCGCCAGCGGCAGGTAGATCAGGCGAAATCCCTGGATCGGCCGCAGCAGGCCGGCCAGCCAAAGCATCAGGCCGCTTTGCAACGACGGTCGCGAAGTTTGCGCGGGACTTGCCTGGCTCGGAGACTGGTCCATGCAGTGGGCGGTTCCGATTTCCCGCTCTTTTTATTTGTCGTCGCTCGCTGACACCAGCAAAAGAGATTATGGCGACTCACCCGACGATGCCGCAGTGGCCCAGGATGGGTTGAGCGAAGCGAAAGCCACCACGCCGCGATCGGTAATTAAGGTTTGACGTCCAGGCCGAAGCCTGGAATTTTGACGCAAGTCAAAGAAGCTGCTGATCGGCACGAACACAAATGATATTGTTCCCACCTCAGCGGATGTGAAGCTCAGCGATGCCGCGGCATATTTGGCGAACCGGAGCAACCCTGCGGCACCGCCTCTACGAGATTCTGGAGCATGGCTCGATCGGAGACCGCACCGGCCTGATTGTCGGCCGCTTCATCGTCGCTCTGATCATCGTCAACCTAATTTCCATGACGCTCGAATCGGTGCCTGCGCTGCAAGCGCAGTACGCGTCGCTGTTCACCGCAATCGAGCTCGTATCGCTGGTGGTTTTCACGGTCGAATATGGGCTGCGGGTTTGGGTGGCGGCCGAGGGCGCACCGCACCGGCATTCGAGCGAACGCAAGGCGCGCTGGAAGTTCGTTACTAGCCCTCTCGGGATTATCGATCTGCTCGCGGTCCTGCCGTTTTGGTTCGCATTCGTGCTTCCGGCCGATCTGCGGGTTTTGCTGGTGTTCCGCGTGGTGCGCTTTCTCAAATTGTCACGCTACTCGCCGGCGATGCGCTCGTTGTTGGATGTACTCTATCGGGAGCGCCGCGCATTGTTCGGCTGCTTCATCATCTTGCTCGGCGCGGCGCTGGTGTCGGCGAGCATCATGCATCTGATCGAACGCCACGTTCAGCCCGATAAATTCGGCACCATTCCCGACGCGATGTGGTGGGCGATCGTTACGCTCGGCACGATCGGATATGGCGATGTTATTCCAGTGACGGCGCTGGGTCGCGTGGTTGCCTCGATCACGATCTTCGTCGGGTTGATCATGATCGCCCTGCCGATCGGCATCGTCGCCACGGCGTTCGCCGACGAGATCCATCGTCGCGACTTCGTCGTCACCTGGGACATGGTGGCGCGCGTACCCCTGTTCGCCGAGCTCCAGGCGACCGATATCGCCGACATCACGCGATTGCTGCGCGCGCAGCAGGTGGAGCCGGGCGACGTCGTCGCCAGACGCGGCGAGGCAGCGCATTCTATGTATTTCATCGCGGCGGGAGAGGTGGAGATCGAGCTCAAGGACAAGCGCGTGCGCATCGGCGCCGGTCACTTCTTCGGCGAGATCGCGGCGCTGCGCCGGACGCGCAGGTCCGCTACCGTGGTCGCCATCACGCGAGCAAGTTTGCTCGTGCTCGATGCCCACGACCTGCACCTCCTCATGGATCGGGAACCGCGCATCGCCGCCCATATCCGGAAAGTCGCGCGCAGCCGGCTCGGTCACGAAGCCGTCACAGCGCAAGGCGACTTGACCGTCGAAGAGCTCGATGACGCTGCCACACTCTGAAGTCGCTTGCGCCCTAACGTCGCGTATCCTCTAGGAAGAGAACGCAAATGACAGTGATAAACCGCGCCAGACTTCTTGCGCCGGTCATCGCCCTGGGCTCGCTTCTTTCATTTGCTAGCCCGCCGGCTTCCGCGCAATCGCCGGCCGCGCCATCGCCGGCGGCGCAGCGCGGCCTGACCTTCGTGCGCGTTCACTGCTCGCAGTGCCATTCCATAGACAAGGTCAGCGACAGCCCGCTTGCCGTCGCGCCGCCGTTCCGGACTTTGCACCAGAAATTTCCCATCGAGAGCTTGCGCCCGCGCCTCGCCGAGGGGATCATGGCCAGCCACCCGACGATGCCGCAGTTCCGGCTCGACGCCGATCAGATCTCGGACGTGCTCGCCTACATCGAGACGCTGCAGCCGTGACGATACCGCAGGAACCGGCGCTTCATTCCAACCAACCCTCCGCGGCGAATGCATCATTCGAGGTTGCCGACGAAGTCGATGAGGCTGCGCTCGCCGAAGTGATGCGGCATGTGCCCTGGGGCGCGGGTGTGCTCGCCGGCACCATGGTCGCGCTGCTGGTGCTGGGCTACCTGCTGATCTATTTGCTCATATTCATCCCGCGCGGCACGGTCGGCTGAGCCATGACCGACCGCCAGCCGGAAATGCACGAACGGCGCATTCTCGGCACCGAGCTGCTCTGGTCGTTCGGGGTCGGCGTGCTGATCGCGGCGATCCTCACCATGATCGTATTCACCGCGCTCACCATGGGCATCAACCCGCCCAGCGACGTCGAGCGCATCGATCCGAAGACGCTGCATCTCTCCGGCGAATTCGCCGAGCAGAACCTTGGCACCAGCGTCGGCGCCGACGGCAGCGTCACCGCGCGCATCATCGCCACCCAGTTCATGTTCGTTCCGCGTTGCATCGCAGTGCCGCACGGGCGGCCGGTGACGCTGCGTTTTGCGGCGCCCGACGTGATCCACGGCATCCTGATCACCGGCACCAACGTGAACACCATGGTGGTGCCGGGCTTCGTGGCGCAGGTGCATACGCAGTTCACGCGCAGCGGCGATCTCTTGATGCCGTGCCACGAATATTGCGGGCTGGGCCACAGCGAGATGTGGGCGACCGTGCAGGTTCTGCCGCAGAGCGCGTTCCAGCCGGACCGCAACGGGAGGGTTGCCTGTGCGCAACGTTGAGCGGCTTTGTCTGGCGCATTTCTGGGTCGCGTTCGCGGCGTTCCTGGTCGCCGCGCTGCTCGGCACCTGGCAGATGTGGGTGCGCAGCCCGCTCGGCGCGAACATCGGCACGCCCGGCCAATATTTCCTCTCGGTGACCGCGCATGGCGTGTCGATGGCGTACGTCCTCACCACGTTCTTCATCATGGGCTTCGGTTACTTCGTCGCGGTCACGGCGCTCGCGCGTCCGCTGCCCGGCAAAGCCTGGGCCTGGGGCGCGTGGTGGGTGGGAGTCATCGGTGTAGTGATGGCGGTGGTGACGATTCTCACCGGCCAGGCCTCCGTGCTCTACACGTTCTATCCGCCGCTGACCGGGAGCCCCTGGTTCTATGTCGGGCTGGTCCTGGTGGTGGTCGCATCGTGGGTGTGGTGCGTGCTGATGCTCGTCGCGATGACGGCGTGGAAGCGGGAAAATCCGGGCCGCCCGGTTCCGCTCGCGATGTTCGCCACGGTCGCAAACGCGGTGCTTTGGCTGTGGACCACGGTCGGCCTGGCGGTGGAGCTGTTGTTTCAGGTGATCCCGGCCGCATTCGGCCTGGTCCAGACCGTCGACGTTGGGCTCGCGCGCACGCTGTTCTCATGGACCCTGCACTCGATCGTGTATTTCTGGTTGATCCCCGCCTACACCGCCTTCTACACGATGGTGCCGCGCGCGGCCGGCGGGCGGCTCTACAGCGACACCATGGGCCGGCTCACCTTCGTTCTGCTTCTCCTCTACAGCCTGCCGGTCGGCTTGCATCATCTGCTGATGGATCCCGAGCACGGCAACGGCACGAAATTTCTTCAGGTGCTGCTCACCGGCTTTGTGACGGTGCCGTCGTGGCTGACGATTTTCACCGTCTGGGCGTCGCTGGAAATCGCCGGCCGGCTGCGCGGCGGGCGCGGATTGTTCGGATGGATCGCGGCGCTGCCCTGGGAGCGCCCGATGGTACTCGCTACTGGATTTGCCTTCATCATGCTGGGCTTCGGCGGGTTCGGCGGGATCATCAATATGGCGTATGGCATGAACGCGATGGTGCACAACACGGCGTGGGTGACCGCGCATTTCCATCTGATCTTCGGCGGCTCGGCCGTGATCATGTATTTCGCGATCGCCTATCAGATCTGGCCGCGCTTGACCGGGCGCGAATATGCGTCGCTGGCACCGTTGCGCCTGCAGTTGTCGCTCTGGTTCATCGGCATGATGGTGATGACCCTGCCATGGCACTGGCTCGGCTTGCAGGGCCAGTGGCGGCGCGTGGCCAATTTCAATTATGCCGATCCCCTCATCGCGGGTTGGGGTCCGTGGGTGATCGTCTCTTTGGCCGGCGGACTCACCCTGCTCGCCTCGGCGCTGCTGTTCGTCGGCAATCTTTTGGCACTGCACCGCAGTGCGGCGATCGCCGTGGCGCGGCCGCTCTACGCGCTGGCCGTCGATCCGCCGCAGCGGGTGCCCGCGGCACTCAACGGCTTCGGGCTTTGGAACGTGCTGGTACTGGTGTTGATGCTGATCGCCTATGGCTGGCCACTGGCGCAATTCGCGATCGAACCTTCGCCCACAGCCATCGTGCACCGCGTGCAGTAGGACCGCCGCCAAGGGTCACAGCAATGTCCGAGCCGCGCACCTCCGAGCCCCGCGTTCTCGATCAGCCCTGGCGGATGTGGGCGAGCGTCGCGGTGGTCGGCATCCTCCTGTTCGGAGTGCTGCTCGGCATTCTCATCATTCCGATCGTGCAGGGCCGCAGCGCGGGAATCGACGCCTACACCGCGATCTGCCGCGCGCTCGGCATCTTGCCGGGCTCGCCGGCACGGCCGCAGCCCGTAAGCGCCGCCCCGCCGACGCCGGTCTCGCAGGTCGTCTGGACCCCGCAGGTTTTGCAGATTCTCGCGCGCGGCGACACCGCGCGCGGCCACGCCAAAGTGCAGGAGGTGTGCGTCGCCTGCCACGGCGAGCAGGGCATGTCCCCCTCGCCGGACTTTCCCAATCTCAACGGGCAGTCGGGCGCCGCGATCTACAAGCAGCTGCACGATTACCGCACCGGCAGCCGCACCAATCCGCTGATGACCGGAATCGCCCAGGCGTTGGACGATCCGACCATCCCCGACGTCGCCGCCTATTACGCCGGTCAGCCGAAGCGCAACCCGTCGCCGGCGAGCCTCGGCGAATTGCCGGCAGCGATCGTGCAGCTCGTCGAGCTGGGCGATCCCAATCGCAACATCCCGCCCTGCGCGGCCTGCCACCGGCCCGGATCGGGCGGTCCGATCGAAACCCCGATCCTGTCCGAGCAAGTGCGCGAATACCTGGCGCAGCAGTTGCGCATGTATGCGTCGGGCGAACGCCGCAACGACGTCTACGCGCGCATGCGCGTGATCGCGGCCAAACTCACGCCCGCCGAGATCGACGGCCTTTCCCGCTATTACAGCGCGGGCTTTCGCTGAGAGTGGAACGGCTGCGTAGGATGGGTTGACCCCCGCAGCGCCAAGACGCGCGCATCTTTCACACGAAGCGGGCGGAAGCGATGGCCGGGACGAGCCCGGCCATCGCACCAATCCTGTCTTCGTTTTTTCAGTTCGTCTGCTGGATTGCGGAGAGCAGCCAGTGACCGCCGCGGGCGCGCATGAAGGTCCACACTTCCGTGGCCTCGTCCGGCCCACCTTGCACCACGCGACCGCTGTCGCGCTCGACCATCTGGTCGTTGAGCGAATAGCGCATCGCGACGGTGGCATATTCGGTGTCGCCCTCGCGCCATGCTTCGGCGAGATCGCCCTGCAGCAGCTTGACGTCGGAGACGCGGTTGACCGCGCCCTTGCTGGAATTCGCGGCGAGCTCTTCCGCGAAGTAGGAAAGCATTTCCGGCGTGAGCCGCGCGCGCAAGCGCGCGAGATCCTCGTTACCATAAGCAGTCTGGATCTCGCCGAGCAGCCGCTCGAACGTGTTGAAGTCCTCGGGCGTGAGCCCGACCTCGTCGGTGCCCGATGCGCGCGTGGTCGCAGCAGTACCGCCGCCGACCCCCATGCGCTGCGCGGACGCGCCGGGATCGTAGCTATGCAATGACGGACCGCTGGCGAGTGCCGGCTGCGTGCGGCGCTGCCACCAGGTCCAGACCAGCCGCGCGACGATGACGATCAGCGCGACTTGCAGAAGCAGGCCGAGCATCGAGGCAAAGCCGCCGAGCCCGCCGAACAGGCCATGGCCGAACAGCATGCCGAGCAAGCCTGCGCCGAGGAAGCCAGCGAACAACCCGCCCAGGAAGCCGGGACGATTGAAGAAGCCGCCGCCGAACGGCGAGGTCGTCGGCGCCGCCGGCCGCTGGGCAAAGCCGCCGGGCTGGCCCGGCTGGGTCATGCTGCGCTCCATCGGCCGCGCGCTCGGCGCGGTCGTGGTCGAGGGCGGCGAGGAAAATGTCTGCGAGCCGCGGCTGCCGAAGCTGCGCATCGGCCGCGCGTCGGCGTCGCCGAGTGCAAACAGCAGGACTGTCGCAACGGCGCACAGCGCGAGCAGCGGGCGAAAACGGCGCATCTGTTCCTCCCAGAATATTTACGCGCCCATTATATCGGTATTCCCGCCGGGTTTTTAAGGTCTGAAAAAACCCGATTTGGATCAGAGCGATAAGTCCGCTCGTGCCCGCGAAGGCGGGCATCCAAAAATCATCGGATCCAAGGCCCCCCCTTTCGCGGGGGCGACTGCGACGGTCGGATTCCCGCATACGCGGGGATGAGCGGCCGAGGGGCCGCTGGACTCAATCCTCCTCGCCGTCTTCGCCCGGCGCCGCGCTGCGCAACCGCGCGCGGCGATCGCCGGCGTCGGAGCGCACCGTGCGCGGCGGCGAAGGCCGCGGCGCGATCGCGCCGGTGACGAAAGGCGCAGCCCCGCGCCGTGCGCCGTAGCGTGCGCTGGCGCGCGCGGCCACCTCCTCGCCGGAAACGGCGCTCGGATTGCAGGCGCGGTGCCCGCTCGCGCGGCGCATCAGATCGACGTGGATGTGATCGTAGTGATAGGCGTTCGAGCCCGGCGCCAGCACCGTGGTGAACTCTTCGCACGCCGCGGCCTGCACGTCGCGCAAAAATCCCTGCTCTTCCGGCAAGCCGTGCCAACCGGCTTTGACCGTGATCTTGCGGCCGTCGGCAAGCGTGAAGGCGGAGATGTCGAGCGCATTGCCGAATGCATGCTCGGAGATCGAGGCGCGCGGGTTGCCGTTCATGCCGCGGCAGGAATAGGCGGAAATCTGCGCGATCTCGGCAACCGGCGTGCCGAACCAGTGCAGCGCCGCGGGCTGCACCGCGCTCGCGATCCAGCGATCGAGCTCGGACACGATCGGACAGGCGAGCGTCGCCGGCGGACTGATCGATACCGGCGTGGCTGCGGCCGATTGCGGACTGCGCGCAGGACCGAGCGGAACGACCGGCGCCTCGCGCGCTGGCGCGACGTTGACCGGAGCACTGCGCATTGGACCGGGCGCGTCGACCAGCGGGCGCCGCTCGTACGGCTCCGGCGAAAAGTCATCGCGCGGCGCGGCCGCGGGCGGCGCGGGGACCGGCGAGGTGCGACCGAGCGGTGCCTGGTAGACCCGCGCGGGTGGAGGCGGCGGCGCATAGACCGAAGTGGCCGGCGGCGGCACCGCGCCGTAGGGACCGCGGAAATCATAATTTGGCGGCGCTGCGTCCGGGCGATCGCGCAGGCGCGGCGGATCGAGCGAGACCGGTTCATCGCTGCGCGGCGGGCGTGCCGGCTGCGGTGCATCGCCCGGCTTGGCGAGCGGCCAGCGCGGCATCGGTGCGCCGTCCGGAATCGCGGCGGGCGGACGCAGATCGCCGGAATAGCCGAGCGGCGCACTGTCGCCGAGCATGGATACTTTGAGCGGAAAATCGGCGCCGCAAATCCCGGGACCGCGGATCGACTCGATGCGGACGATGCCGGGGCCTTCCTTCACCGCGCCGGAGCTGAGGCACTGCACCTCGGCCTCGTGCCGCCACGGCTCGCGCTCGGCGAACATGAAGCCGCCGCAACCCGCAAGCAGGCAGACGCTGCCAAGGACGAACGCGCCGCCCACATACCAACGCACGCCCCGCGCCATGGCGCGACAATGCGTTGCACTCTGTTAACGCTTTGCTGAGGCGCCCGCTGCTGCATTCGCGTCACACGATATGGTTAAGGATTGAGAAGGATGCTCATGTCCCGGGCGCTGCGAAGCACGAAGCGAAGCGCAGTGGTGCGCTGCAGACACCGATCTCGGGCATGCCCGAGATCGGAATATTAAGCGCGCAAGTCGGGTCAACCCGACTTGCGTGGACCCCGGTTTTTCTTTTCAGGGCTGACAAAAGCAACCGGGGTCCCAGATCCGGCGGTGCACCGCTCCGCTGCGCTACGCGCTGCACCGCGTCCGGCGACATGAGAGCATCGCGTATTCCACTGCCGCCCGTTACCGCTGCGCCGCGCGCAACCGGACATCTGTTCGCGATGCGCGGGAACCCGGCTGCGGATCATGGTTAACCCGATGTTATCGCACGCCATATTCTGCGCGTTCCGAAGCCATGAGCCGTTTGCTTGCGCGATCCGTCCAACCGATCAGGGATCCCTGCACAATTTTTCTCAATGTCGAAAACCAACGCGGCGGGAGTTTTGCGCGGGAATATCAGGCGCTTGACTGCCAATACCGCACGCGCGCCCGTTGCACGCGCGCGTGTGTTGCAGCGCAAAACATTTGCCGCTTCGGGCCGCTCTTGCGCTTTGCTAAAATTTGCCCAGCTCGAAACAGGGAGGCGTGCCGTGGACGTTGCCTTGCGGCTCGACGTGCTGGCGGTGTGCGCGGTGTTCGCGTTCGTGACTGCCATTCTGCTCGGCGCATTCTGAAGTCGGCGCAGCCGACAAACGACTCTCAAGTTCAACCTGCATTCCGACCACCGGAGGGCAACCTCCGGTGTTTGCATTTTTCCCTCGACCTTCGCGTTAACCACAAATCATTACCGATCATTACCGCGCGCCGCTCGTAGCAGCGTCAAGTTGATTTGGGTCGCGTTGCCAAGATAAATCTGGTCTGTCACTCAGAAACGGAGCTGTTTCGGATGCCGCATTGCTTGGCCCAAAGGCCGCGATTACATTCCGGCCCGTAACCTATTCCTGATCCGCCGACCCGGTGTGCGTTGGAAGAGGCGGCATGATGGCTGATAGCCCCCGCTGGATTACCGAAGCCGACGTCGTTCGCCTCATCGACCTGGGCGACGCGATCGAGGCGCTGAGCCGCGGCCTGCTCGAGGAAGCGGCCGGCTCGGCCCGCAACATGGAGAAGACCGCGGCGCACTGGGGCAAAAGCAGCAATATGCACGCGATCGGCGCGGTTTTCGAAGGCGCCAACGTGTTCGGGACCAAGACTTGGGGGAACACACCGGAAGGGGGTTCCACTCCGCTTCTCATCTTGTGGGATGCAACCAGCGCCAAGCTTTGCGCGATCATCGAAGCGCGCGCGCTCGGCCAGATGCGCACCGGTGCGATGTCGGCGATCGCGACACGCTGGATGAGCGCGGAAGATGCCGACGATTTCGCCATCATCGGCAGCGGCAAGCAGGCGCTGACGCAAGTCGCCGCGGTCGCCGCGGTGCGGCGTTTGCGGCGCATCCGCGTGTTCAGCCCCACGCGGGCAAAGCGCATCGCCTTCGCCGAGAAGCTGCGCAGCGCCTTCCCCGGCAGCGAAATCAGAATGGCGGACGACGCGGCGCGGGCGACCGAGGGCACTTCGATCATCACCTTGATCACGCGCGCCCGCAAGCCGGTCATCACCGCGGCGATGGTCGCCCGCGGCGCGCACGTCAATGCCGCCGGCGCCATCACCAAGGAGCGCAGGGAGTTTTCTCAGGATCTGTTCGCGCGGGCGCCGCTCGTGGCGGTCGATACGCTGCCCGCGACGCATGAGCTCAGCGCGGAGTTCATCGACTGGTACGACGGCACGCGCGGCGGCGATTGGTCGCCGGTGCAGACGATCTCGGCAATCGTCGCGGCGGCGCGCCCGCGCCCGGCCGGCACCGACCTGTCGCTGTTCAAGCCGATGGGGATGGGCCTTTCCGATGTCGCGCTCGGCATCGAAATCCTCCGCCGCGCGCAAGCGTCGGGAACTGGCCGCGCGCTGCCGCATCCCGGATTCGCCAACCCGCGCATTTCCATCTCTGCCAAAGAGGAGACCGCAGCATGACCCAAGCCCCCCAGGCCATCCTTCGCGACATCAGCGGCGCAGCCGCTGCGCCGTCGCTCGATCTTTGGGAGCCGGTCATCATCACCGGCGAACAGATTGCCGCCGAGGCCGAGCGGTTGGCCGCGCTTCCGCGCCCGGTGAACGGGCGGCGCGAAACCATGTTCATTCATCCGCGCGCAACCGCTCCCGGCAATGGTCTCACGCCCGGCATACGCTGCGTGCTGAGCGTGCTCAAGCCCGGCGAGGAGACGGCGCCGATCCGGCACAACTCAACGCAGGTGAATTTCTGCATCGGCGGATCCGGCCGCGCGGATATCGGCGGCCAGGAGCTGCGCTACGGCAAGTACGACGTCTGGAACACGCCGTCGTTCCGCACCTACGCGCACCGCAACGACGGCAAGGATCTGCAGGCGCGGCTCACCTATTCCAACGCCCCGGTCCTGGAGATGCTCAACATCCACATCGTCGAGGAGAATCCGAAATCGGCGGCGGAGCCGCATTCCGCCGCGAAGGACGAGGATGAGCGCGACGATCCGCGCCGCCAGAGTCCCTACGGCATGGTACGGCTGGCGAATGGCTCGCAGCTGATGCCCTATGAAATCCTGATCAACCCGCCCACCGTCGGATCGAACGTGCATCACTGGCCTTGGCAGCAGGTGAAGACGCATCTCGACAAACTGGAGTCGCTGGGAAAGAACTACATCGGCCGCCGCTTGTACATGATGTACAATCCGATGACCGGCCGCACCAACGGCTGCACACCCTCGTTCTTCGCCACGATCACCATCCGGCCGCCGAAAATCGTGGATCGCCCGCACCGGCACACCTCGGCTGCCATCAACTACTATTTCCATGGGCGCGGACGCAGCACCGTGGAGGGCAAGGTGTACGAATGGAAGGCGGGCGATCTGATGCTCTCGGCGCCGGGATGGGGCGTGCACAACCACGCTTCGTATGACGAGCCGGTCTACGAGCTCACGGTGCAGGATCAGCCGCTCAACATCTATATGGAGTCGCTGCTGTGGCAGGAAGATCTCAAGCATCCGGCCGCGCTGCTCGGCTCCGAGGCGGGCTTTGACACGAACCGCGGCCAGATCGCAGCCGCGGAATAGCCAACCGCGCCGTCATGGCCGGGCATAGCGCGTCGAAGACGCGCGTAAACGCGCTGGGTGCCCGGCCATCCACGTCTTGCTGCACAATGAACGAAGACGTGGATGCCCGGCAGCGCAGACAAGTTTACGCAGTCTGCGCAAGCTTGACTGCGTTGCCGGGCATCACGGGGTGAGATAGTTCCTTTATCGCCCTCCACACTGCAATAACGTGCAACTATTCGACAACCCGAACGGCACCGCCTCGCTGCACCTCACGCTCGCGGTGTGCGACTACGAGCACGTGCGCGAGATCGCGCAGGGCATCGTCCGCGCCGACGGCATCACCCTCACCCCGCTCATTTTCCCATCGATCGAGGAGATCACCTTTCGCTTCACCCGTAATCTCGAATGGGACGTCTCCGAACTTTCATTCGGAAAATATATCTCGCTGACCTCGCAAGGCGCGGCGCCGATGGTCGCGATCCCGGTGTTTCCCTCGCGCGTGCATCGCCATTCCGCGATCTACGTGCGCGCCGATCGCGGTATCAAGACCGCCAAGGACCTGGAGGGCCGCACGGTGGGCATTCCCGAATGGGCGCAGACCGCCGGCATCTACGTGCGCGGATTCCTCGCGGAGGAGTACGGGGTGGACCTCGGCAAAATTCGCTGGCTGCAGGCCGGCGTCGACGAGCCCGGCCGCACCGAGAAGGTCGCGCTGAAGCTGCCGGGGAACATCCGCTACGAGGCGCGGCCCGACACTAGCCTCTCGGCCATGCTGTTGAGCGGCGAGGTCGATGCGGTCATCACCGCGCGAACGCCCGACGCGTTTGCCCGCGACGGCCGGGTCGTCCGTTTGTTCCCGGACTATCGCGCCGAGGAGGAGCGGTTCTTCAAGAAGACCAGCATTTTCCCGATCATGCATCTCATCACGATCCGGAAGACCGTGTTCGAACAGTACCCCTGGATTGCGATGAACCTGTTCAAGATGTTCGATGAGGCCAAGCGCCGCTGCTTCAACCGGCTGCGCGACTTCACCTGCGCCCGCCTGCCGCTGCCGTGGGCCGCGGCGCTTGTCGACGAGATCGCCGCCGGCTACGGGCCCGACCCTTACCCCTACGGCATCGAGGAGAGCCGGCCCACCATCGAGGCGTTCTGTCGCTACGCCCATGATCAAGGCGTGACGCACCGGCGCATGACAGTCGAGGATCTGTTCCCGCGCGAAGTGGCCGCGACCGCGCGGGTGTGACGGTCACCTTGCCAGGCGGCGATAAGCAAGCGCGGCGGCGCCGTCAGGGCCCATGGCGCCGCCGGGCTGAACCAGTCAGATTTCGCTCAAGTCATTGAGGACAAATGTAACCGATTCCACTTGGATTTTTGAAGCAGCCGACCGATTCAGGAATGACTTGTTTCGGCAGCCAGAGAACGACCTTTGGGAAGAAGATCATGAAGGTGATCGTGATCAGGAAAACGCAATAGATTGGCAGCGCCGCGCGCAAAGCTTGGGAAAATCTCACCCCCACAAATTTCGATGCCATCAGCAAAACGAGCCCATAAGGCGGCGTGATCAGTCCGAATGCGAGCGTCGCGATGAGCACCACGCCCATGTGCACCGGATTTATGTCCGCAGCCTCACTCAGTGCGTTTACCAACGGCATGAAGATGATGATGGTGGGCACTGGCTCGATGAAGTCGCCGATGATTGTGAACAACAGAACCAGAAGCAGCATCGTGGCTTGCGGGTTATTGCCGGCAAGATCGGTGATCCATTCGGCAATCACGAGCGCCCCGCGCAAATACGCGAAAAGCCAGCCGAACGCATTGGCCGCGCCAATGGTGATCAGCGGCAGCGAAAAAATGAGCCCCGCGAGGCAGAAATCCCATGGCAAAAGCTTGATATGACCACGGTTGAGCGCCGGGATCACCACGATGAGGATCCAGACGACTGCAACAACTCCGGCTTCGGTGGGCGTGAAGAAGCCGGTCAGAATGCCGCCCAGCAGAATGACCGGGATCATCAATGGCAGCGAGGCGTCCTTCAACGCGCGCGCCACCTCGCGGAATGGCGCACGCGGCCGGGTCATGCCGGTCGGACCGAAAAAGTAGCAGAAAATCATTAGCCCAATGCCGATCATCAGCCCCGGCACCACTCCCGCCATGAACAAGCCGGCGATCGAAACATTGCCGATGGCGCCATACACCACCGCCGTGATACTTGGCGGCACCAGCGCCGCGATGGTCGAGGCTGCGGCGATGATCGCCGCAATGAAAGGAGGACTGTACCTCTCCCGCTTCATTGGCCCGCCCAAAGCGCGGCTGATCACCGCAACGTCTGCAGTCGTCGAGCCCGACATTTCCGAGAAGAACATGCTGAAAACCGTGACGACCTGGGACAGGCCGCCGCGGATGTGCCCGACCAGACTCAGAGACAGATTCGCGACGCGCTGCACGACGTTGGCCGAGCTCATCAGCTCGCCGACCAGCAAGAAGAAGGGAATCGCGAGCAACGCCTCGTTATCCATTCCGTCGAACATTTTCTGAATGATGGCGGTGTGCGACACGTCGGTGAATATCGCGCCGATCAGAGTACCGGCCAGGAGCGAAAACGCGACCGGCACGCCGAGATAGCCGAAGAACAGAAACAGGAACGTCATGAGCACGACGATGGACGTGCCGCTCATGGCGTCCGGCCCTCCGGTGGGGGGGCGACACCCTCGATCGGGGCGATATGCGGCGGCGGCTCCGGCGGCTCATCGTGCTCGAAGCCGTTGCGCAGCCCGTTGATCAGCTGCTCGATCGTGAACAGGGCGACAAGGACGCCGCAGATCGGGATCGCCGCATAGAGGGATGCAATCGGCGTCATTGAGGGCATTCGGAAGCTGGAAAAGCCGCGCAGGTAATTCAGATAACCGAAATAGATAAAGCACAGCGCGACCCCGAGCACGACGACGCGCGTCCCGATCTCAACAATAAGCCGCGCGGTGCCGAGCAACGTGTCTGCGATCGCGGTGAGATAAAGATGGTCGTTGCGCCGGACCGCGACCGCGGTGCCGGTGAAGATCGCGTAAATGAAGAAGGTCGATGTGACCTCCTGCAGCCACAGCCAGGGCCGCCCGATCTCGCGCGTGATGATGTCGAAGATGACGGTGGTGCAAAAGCCGAACAACAGGAGACCGCACAAAATCATCAGCACGGTTTCAAGCGGGTCGAGCGCGCGCCACTTGAGGTGACGCTGACGCTTGAGCACGAGTCTTTCGGTGACGGTCATGCTTGATCAAGCAAGCGACAAAAGGTCGGGCGCGGCCTCTCGAGCGTCACCGCTCGATTCCCACGCCGAGTCAGCCAATGCCGCGGATCAAGTCCTTGACCTTGGTCGCGTGCGGACCGAGGTCGGCCGACATCTTGTCCAGGTATGGATCCGCGATCTTCTGGAAGCCGGACTTGTCGACATCGCTCACGATCTTGACACCGATGGACTTCAGCTTGGTCGCGGACTCATGCTCCAGCGCGATCGCCTTGGCCGGCTGGTTTTTATTGACCTCGTCGGCGGCGGTCTGGACCCAGCTCTTCTGCTCGGAAGAGAGGCTGTTCCACAACTTGTCGCTGACCCAGGTGAAGCTGTTGTTCGCTTCATGCTCTGTCATCGAGAGCACCGGCGCAACCTCGTAGTGCTTGTTCGCCAGATACACGTTGACGCCATTTTCCGCCACATCGACGACACCTGTCTGCAACGACGTGTAAACGCTGCCGAACGGCATGTGCACGGTTTGCGCCCCATATGCCGGGAACATCGTGTCTTCGGTCGGCGTAGCCTGCACGCGGACCTTGAGCCCTTTGATGTCCTCGATCCTCCTGATCTCGCGTTTCGAATACATGTTGCGCAGGCCGAGCGTGGAAAGCGCGATAATGCGCGCGCCCTGAACGGTTTCGGAGATCATCGCCTTGCAGGCGTCCGACAGCCCGGGATCGGCCATCGCCTTGATCAGATGATCTTCCGAGCGGAACAGATAGTGCAGCGACATTACCCCAGCCTGCGGCGACAAGGTTGCGGCGTTCGCTGAAGACGAGATGCAGAACTCGATGTCGCCGGATTTCACGAGCTGAAGCACCTGCGGCTCCTGTCCGAGCTGGGCACCCGGATACTGATCGATCAGCATCGCGCCCTTGCTCAGCTCTTTCAGCTTGTTGGCAAAGATGTCGCCGAGAATGCCATATCCGGTGGGCTTCGGCTGGTCATACGCAAAGCGATAATGCTTCACCGCCTGCGCGCGCGCGACGTGCGGCGCCGTGATTGCCGCCGCTGCGGATGCAATCCCGCCCAGTAGGGTCCGTCGGTTGATCATGATGTCCTCCCGGTTGTGGCAGTCGCGCGCACTTTTTTTGTACGTTGGGCATGCGTTCATCGGCAACTCAGAGCGGCGCCGCCGCATCCCCGCCCGCGCTCGATTGCAGGATATCGAATTCGCGTGGATCAGTCAGGCGGGTATGCCCCACATTTTGCCGACGGATATTTGGTGCCCGGCAAAATCGAGGTCCGATCGGGGTCATTGTCGTGAGACCAACACGCTTGCGACGCGACGCGGTGGGTTAATCCTTCATCATTTCGAGAACGCCTTGGTGAGTCAGAACTTCGCGGCTGCATCGACACCACGCCCTAGCAAAATCATCAATTTGCAATAGGCCGCGCGTGTCGCGCATCATGCGCCCTTGATGCTTCACGAGGAAATCCAATGCTCGACCTGCTGCAAGGAATTCGTGTCATCAGCTTCAACCATTTCCTGTTGGGCCCGATGGCCATTCAGGTTCTGGCAGATCTCGGCGCCGACGTGATTGCGGTTGAGGCGCCGGAGGGGGCCTGGCAGCGCCACTGGAGCAGCGGCAATATCTGGCACGATGCGCAGGGAATGGTGCATCTGTGCACAAATCGCAACAAGCGCAGCATCGCGCTCGATTTGAAGTCGCCGAAGGGCAAAGAGATCGCGCTCAAGCTCGTCGACCGCGCCGACGTGATCGCCGAGAATTTTCGCCCCGGCACGATGGACAAGCTGGGCCTTGGCTATGAGACTTTGCGGCAGCGCAGGCCCGATTTGATCTATGCGTCGGCATCGGGCTATGGGCCCGATGGCCCATACGCGCAGCGGCCCGGTCAAGATCTGCTGGCTCAGGCGCTGTTCGGCATCATGGCGATCACCGGCCAACAGGAAACCGGCCCGCGTCCCGTCGGTGTATCCGCAGTCGACCATCATGGCGCGGCGCTGTTCGCGATGGGAATCATTGCGGCGCTGCTACGACGGGAGCGCAACGGCAAGGGCTGCCGCGTTGACGCGAGCCTAATGCAAGCGGCGCTCGACCTGCAGGCGGAGTCGCTGGTCGCCTGGCTCAACTCCAAGCAGCAGCCGGCGACCTTAACCGCACGCCGCCACCTCGCGGGTTGGTATTACCCCGCCCCGTACGGCGTCTATGCCACGCGCAACGGCCATATTGCCGTGTCACTGTGCTCGCTGGCGGCGCTCGCCGAGATCCTCGATGAGCCTCGGCTGGCCTCGTTCTCCGAGCACGACGCCTGGACCCGGCAGGACGAGATCGGCGAACTCATCGCGGCGCGGCTGAAGACGAAAGCCAGCAACGAATGGAGCCGGTGCATGGAGCAGGCGCAGATCTGGCACGCCTGCGTGCAGGCCTACGAAGAGATCCTCGAGGATGCACAGGTGAGGCACATGCAGGCGCTGGTAACGGTTCCCGGCGGAGGCAAGACCGGCGCGCCGATTACCCTGGTCAATCACCCCGTGCGTTATGACGGAGAGTCGGCGGCGGTAAGCCTGCCGCCGCAACGGCTCGGCGCGCAGACCAGGCAAGTTCTCGGCGAGCTTGGTTTCGGCGCGACCGAGATTGCGGCGCTCATCCGCGACGGCGTGGTGCGCGCAGACGACACGTGATGCCGAACGCCGGAGGTACACTGCGTCGGTATAACTGCATCGCTCCAGTCTTGCCCAAGGAGGCGCAGCCGCAATGCCGGATTTCCAGGTCAACGTCGGGGATACCGTAACCTTCGCCAAAACGGTCGGCGAAACTGACATCTATCTCTTTGCCGGCATCACCGGAGACTTCTCGGTGAATCACGTCAACGAGCAATACATGGCGCGCTCGAAATTTGGTCGGCGCATCGCCCACGGCGCATTGATCATCGGCTACATGTCGACCTGCTCGACGATGATGATCGATAAATGCCAGGGCGCGACGCTCCGCCAGACCCCGGTATCGCTCGGCTACGATCGTGTCCGCTTCCTGGCCCCGGTCTTCATCGGCGACACGGTCACGCTCAACTACACCATCGCCGAAATCGATCCGCAAAAGCGACAGTCGATCGCCGACATCAGCGTGGTCAATCAGAACGGCGTGCTCGTGGCAGTCGCACGCCACATTCTCCGTTGGGTCACCAACGCGGCTGGAGACTAGCCGATGCGTCTCAAGGAAAAGGTCTGCATCGTCACCGGCGGCGGTTCTGGGATCGGCCGGGCGACGTCTTTGCTGTTCGCGGATGAAGGCGCGCGCCTCGTTGTTGCCGACAAGCGCGCGACAAGCGCGCAGGCCGTCAGTTCGGAATGTGCCGGCAAGGGCGCGCAGGCGATCGCGGTCGAGGCAAACGTCGCCAGCGCGGCCGACGTCACGCGCATGGTCGCGGCGACCGTGGAGCGGTTCGGGCGTCTCGACATCCTTGTCAACAACGCAGGCTACGGCATTGTCGGAACGGTGGTCGACACCGATGAAGACGCCTGGGATGCCCTGATGTCGGTCAATGTGCGCGGTGTGTTCCTCTGCAGCAAGTATGCGATCCCGGTCATGAAGGCCAACGGCGGCGGCACCATCGTCAACACCGCCTCGGTCGTTGCATCCGTTGGCATCGGCAATCGTGCCGCTTATTGTGCCTCGAAAGGGGCCGTGGTCGCGCTGACGCGGGCGATCGCCATCGATCACGTCGCCGACGGGATCCGCTGCAACGCGATCGCGCCGGGAACCATCGACACCCCGTACTTCGACGAAATGCTGAAGCAGAGCGCCGATGCGAGCGCCATGCGCAAAGCGCTCGCGGCGCGACAACTGCTCGGCCGTCTTGGAACGCCCGAGGAGATTGCCGCCGGCATCCTGTTCCTTGCCAGCGATGAAAGCCGTTTCGCAACCGGCACGATACTTACGCTGGACGGCGGCATGACTGCGCAATAGCACGGCCTTCGCGCCTGATGGTGCCTGCCGGGCGCGCCTGTGCTCCGACGCCGATCTACTCCGCCGCGGCGCGCGCCACCGCCAGCGGATCGTAGTTGAGCACCGGCGCGAGCCACTTCTCCGCCCCCTCGATGGTCCAGCCTTTGCGCGCAGCGTAGTCCTCGACCTGGTCGCGCTCGATCTTGCCGACGCCGAAGTAGCGGCTCTCGGGATGGCTGAGATAGAGGCCGCACACCGAGGCGGGAGGCCACATCGCAAAGCTTTCGGTGAGTTTCACGCCGGTGTGCCGCTCGCCGTCGAGCAGTTTAAACAGCGTCGCCTTCTCGCTGTGGTCGGGCTGCGCCGGATAGCCGGGCGCCGGGCGGATGCCGCGATATTTTTCCGCGATCAGCTCCGCGTTGCTCAGCGCCTCGTCCGCGGCATAGCCCCAGAATTCCATGCGCACCCGCTGATGCAGGCGCTCGGCAAAGGCTTCGGCCAAGCGATCGGCGAGCGCCTTGAGCAGGATCGCGGAGTAGTCGTCGTTCGCGCCTTTGAAGCGCTCGGCCACCGCGTCCTCGCCGATCCCGGCGGTGACGATGAAGGCGCCGACGTGGTCGGCACGCCCGCTCGCGCGCGGCGCGACGAAATCGGCAAGCGCGAGATTGGCGCGGCCCTCGCGGCGGCCGAGCTGCTGGCGCAGCGTGTGCAGCACCGCGATCGGCTTTGCCCGGTTCTCGTCGCCATACACAAAGATGTCGTCGCCATCGGCATTGGCCGGCCAGAAGCCGAACACGGCGGCGGCGCGCAACCAGCGCTCGGCGACGACGCGCTCCAGCATCGCTTGCGCGTCGGCAAACAGGCTGCGCGCGGCCGCGCCATATTTGGCATCATCGAGGATCGCGGGAAACTTGCCGGTCAATTCCCAGGTGGCAAAGAACGGCGACCAATCGATGAACTCGATGAGCTCCGCGACCGAATAATCCTCGAGCGCGCGCGTGCCAAGAAAGCGCGGCGGCTGCGGCGCATAGTTCGACCAGTCGAGCTTGACCGCATTGGCGCGCGCGTCTTCCAGCGAAAGGCGCTGCTTGCTCTCCTGCCCGCGCGCGTGCGCGGCGGCGATACGCGCATATTCCTGGCGAATCTTCGCGACATAGCCTCCCCGCGCCTGCGGCGACATGAGGCTTGCGGCGACCCCGACCGCGCGGCTTGCATCGTTGACGTGCACCGCCTGTCCGCGCCGATAATTGGGATGAATTTTCACCGCCGTGTGCGTTCGGCTCGTGGTGGCGCCGCCGATCAACAGCGGCACATCGAAGTTTTGCCGCTCCATCTCGGCGGCGACGTGGCACATTTCGTCGAGCGACGGCGTGATCAGCCCGGAGAGCCCGATGATGTCCGCGTTTTCCTTCTGCGCCGTCTCCAGAATTTTTGCCGCCGGTACCATCACGCCGAGATCGAGCACCTCGTAGTTGTTGCACTGGAGCACGACGCCGACGATGTTCTTGCCGATGTCGTGCACATCGCCTTTGACCGTGGCCATCACGATCTTGCCGTTGGACCGTTTGTTCTCGAGACCCTTCGCTTTTTTCTCCTCCTCCATGAACGGCATCAGATAGGCGACCGCCTGTTTCATCACGCGCGCGGATTTCACCACCTGCGGCAAAAACATGCGGCCCGAGCCGAACAGGTCGCCGACCACGTTCATGCCGTCCATGAGCGGGCCTTCGATCACGTCGAGCGGGCGCTCGGCTTTCTGGCGCGCCTCCTCGACGTCGGCCTCGATAAAATCGGTGAGGCCGTGCACCAACGCGTGGGAGAGCCGTTCCCCTACCGGCCGATCGCGCCAGGCAAGATCAGCTTCCCGCTTCTCCTTGCCATGTCCGTGGTAGCGCTGGGCAAACGCGAGCAGCCGCTCGGCCGCGTCGGCGCGGCGGTTGAGCACCACGTCCTCGCAGGCTTCGCGCAATTCCGGATCGAGATCGTCGTAGACCGCGACCTGACCCGCATTGACGATGCCCATATCCATGCCGGCCTTGATCGCGTGATAGAGGAACGCCGAATGCATGGCCTCGCGCACCGGCTCGTTGCCGCGGAACGAGAACGACAGGTTCGACACGCCGCCGGAAACGTGCACGTGCGGCAGGCTCGCGCGGATTTGGCGCGCCGCCTCGATGAAGGCGACGCCGTAGTTGTTGTGCTCCTCCATTCCGGTGGCGACCGCGAAGATGTTCGGATCGAAGATGATGTCTTCGGGTGGAAAGCCGACCACGTTGACCAGCAAATCGTAGGCGCGCTTGGCGATGACGAGTTTGCGCTCGACCGTGTCGGCCTGGCCGTGCTCATCGAACGCCATCACCACGACGGCGGCGCCGTAGCGGCGCACGGTCTTGGCATGCTCGATGAACGCGGCCTCGCCCTCTTTCAGCGAGATCGAGTTCACCACCGGCTTGCCCTGCAGACACTTGAGTCCCGCCTCGATCACGGAAAATTTCGAGGAGTCCACCATCACCGGCACGCGGGCGATGTCGGGCTCGGCCGCGACCAGGTTGAGGAAAGTGATCATCGCCTGTTCCGAATCGAGCAGGCCCTCGTCCATGTTGACGTCGATGATCTGCGCCCCGTTCTCCACCTGATCGCGCGCGATGGCGAGCGCGCTCGCGTAGTCGCCGGCGGTGATGAGCTTGCGGAATTTGGCCGAACCGGTGACGTTGGTGCGCTCACCCACGTTGACGAACGGAATTTCCGGCGTGAGCGCGAAGGCGTCGAGGCCGGAGAGGCGCAGCCGGGGCGGCACCTCGGGAATTTTCCGCGGCGCCTTGCCTTCGACCGCGCGCGCGATGGCGCGGATGTGATCGGGCGTCGTGCCGCAGCAGCCGCCAACCACGTTGACCAGCCCCGCTTGCGCAAATTCGCCGAGCAGCGCGCCCATATAGTCGGGCGTCTCATCGTAGTGGCCGAATTCGTTCGGCAGGCCGGCATTGGGATAAGCGCACACGAAGGTGTCGGCGATGCGTCCGATCTCGGCGACGTGGGCGCGCATCTCCTTGGCGCCGAGCGCACAGTTGAACCCGATCGAGAACGGTGCGGCGTGGCGCACCGAATTCCAGAACGCCGCCGGCGTTTGGCCGGATAGGAGGCGCCCGGAGCGGTCGGTAATGGTGCCGGAAATCATCACGGGCACGCGCAGCGCACGCGCTTCGGTGACGTCGGCGATGGCGGCGATCGCCGCCTTGGCGTTGAGCGTGTCGAAGATGGTCTCGATCAGCAGAAGATCGGCGCCGCCTTCGATCAGCGCTTCGACCTGCTCGGCGTAGGCGCTGCGCAGCTCGTCGAAGGTGATCGCGCGGAATCCGGGATTGCTGACATCGGGCGAGATCGAGGCGGTGCGATTGGTCGGGCCTAATGCGCCGGCGACGAAGCGCGGGCGGCCGTCCTCGCGTTGCGCGAGATCGGCGGCCGCGCGGGCGAGCTTGGCACCATCGCGGTTGAGCTCATGGATGATGCCGGTCAGGCCATAGTCGGATTGCGCGATGCGGGTCGATGAAAAGGTGTTGGTCGAAACGACATCGGCGCCGGCGCGGAAATAGGCGAGATGCAGGTCGCGGATTTTTTCCGGCTGGCTGAGGTTGAGCAGATCATTGTTGCCGCGCACCTCGCGGTTCCAGGCGTCGAAGCGCGCGCCGCGATAGCCCTCCTCGTCGAGGCCGAGCGCCTGGATCATGGTGCCCATGGCGCCGTCGAGCACGAGGATGCGCTCGGCCGCGAGTCGGCGCAGCGTTTGCTCACGAGGCGACGGTACCGGAACTGACATCAGGACAAACTCAGGCGCGCTTGCGCTCGGCTTCTGCGAGAGTGGGTACGGCCTGCTCGCTCTTCGCCGCGCCCTCGGGCCGCAATCCCAGCAAATGGCAGATCGCGTAGACGAGGTCAGCGCGGTTCATGGTGTAGAAGTGAAAGTCGGTGACGCCGCGATCGACCAGGTCGAGCACCTGCTCGGCGGCGACTGCGGCGGCGATGAGCTTGCGGGTCGCCGCGTCCTCGTCGAGGCCGTCGAAGCGCTGCGCCAGCCAATTCGGCACCGAGGCGCCGCAGCGCGCAGCAAAATTCTTGGTCTGCTTGAAATTCTGCACCGGCAGGATGCCAGGCACCACCGGCACGTTGATGCCGCGCGCGCGCACACGGTCGAGATAGCGGAAATAAAGATCGTTCTCGAAAAAGAACTGGGTGATGGCGCGCGCGGCGCCAGCATCGACCTTGGCGGCGAGCAGGTCGAGGTCGGCCTCGACGGTCGGGCTGTCCGGATGCTTTTCCGGATAGGCGGAGACGGAAACCTCGACGTCGGCGAGCCGCTTGATGCCGGCGACCAGATCGGCGCCGTTGCGATAGCCGCCGGGATGCGGCGCGTATTTCTCGTCGATACCGCCAATCGGGTCGCCGCGCAGCGCCACGATGTGGCGCACTCCGGCCGCGCAATAATTGCCGATCACGCCGTCGATCTCGTCGCGGGTCGCCGCAACGCAGGTGAGATGCGCGGCGGGGGTGAGTGCGGTTTCGCTGAGGATGCGCTTGACGGTTGAGTGGGTGCGCTCGCGGGTCGAGCCGCCGGCGCCGTAGGTCACCGACACGAAATTGGGCTTGAGCGGCGCGAGCCGGGTGATGGATTCCCAAAGGGTCTTTTCCATCTCCTCGGTCTTCGGCGGGAAGAACTCGAAGGAGACACGGATGCGGCGCTCGGCGCCGGTGCGCACGAAGCGGCTGGCGCGCGGCTGGGCATTCATCAGGCGAGTTCCCGTTCGGCAGCGGCGGCTGCCGGCGCATCGGCCACTGACGGCTCGGCGATCGCGCGCCGGGTGTCGCGCCCGAGCCAGAGCGAGACCGCGATCTTGCCTTCCGAGACAGGCTCGGGCGCCAGCGTCTGCTGCAAGACGACGTCGAGACCGGGAGCCTTCAGCCATTGGCTCACCGTCTCGGGGGCAAACCCGAGGCGGCGGTGGGCGTGCTCGTCGCGGAGAAATTCGAGATCGTGGGGGGCAAAATCGATGACCAGCAGCCGTCCCCCGGGGCGCAGCACGCGCGCCGCCTCGGCGATCGCGCGGCCGCCGTCGTCGAGGAAGTGCAGGACTTGGTGGATAAGCACGACATCGAAAGAATCTCTAGGCAGCGCAAGGTCATAGATGTCGCCATGGCGGACGCTGCAATGCCTCAGCCCGGCCCGGTCCAGGCGGTTGCGGGCAAGCGCCAGCATGTCGAGGGAAAGGTCGAGGCCCAGGCCCCGCTCGATGTCGGGACCGAAGAGTTCGAGCATGCGGCCGGTGCCGGTGCCGAGATCGAGGAGGGAGCGCATCGGGGCGCCCGCCAGCGCCGATTTGATAGCCGATTCAACGGCTTCGTCGGCAACATGGAGCTTGCGGATGCGGTCCCACTGGGCTGCGTGGCGGCGAAAATAGGCCTGGGCGACGGCGGCGCGATGGGTTCGCACGGCGGCGAGGCGCTCGCGGTCGCGCGCCACGGTGGCGTCGGCCGGGTCTAACAACTCGATGATTTTGCTAGCTATTTCAGCCGCGCCGCCGCGCTCCGCGAGGCGGAAGAAGGCCCACGAGCCTTCGCGGAAACGCTCGATCAGCCCGGCCTCGGCCAAAAGGCGCAGGTGCCGGGAAATGCGCGGCTGCGATTGGCGCAAAATTGTCGTGAGATCCGAGACTGTTAGCTCTGCGTCGGCGAGCAGCGCGAGGATCCGCAGGCGCGTCCCCTCCCCGGCCGCCTTGAGCGCCCCGTGCAGCAAATCGAACGGCAGGTGGGTGGAGGTGGGCATGCGCAGCATCACAGAAGCATATAAAGATATGCTTATACGTTTAAGCGGTGAAGGCAAGCGTGGGCAGAGCGCCTGGCCGGGTGGGCAGACCGGGAAAACCGAGTGGGCAACTGGGCCGCCCATGGGGGGCGAGGCACTGACGGAGTCGAGGTGTTAAGCCAAATTGGCAGATCGCCCGATGCGAGACGAAGCGGCACTGCTAGTCTCTTCATTCGCCGTTAGTGGATGCTGATCGGTCTGCGAGAGAAGCAAGCATGAACGAAAATGCCTTCGGGATCCGCGACGGCGAGATCGCGGTCGAGCTGCCGGAAAACTTCGACGCTTTGCTCTATTTCATCGGCCGCATCCGCACGCCCTGGAAGACGCGCGACGAGTGTCCGAAGAATGCGCGCGAGTCGGACGCGGTCTGCACGATCGAGGTCGACCCGCGCTGGGCGGCCGCGCTCACCGGCGTCGAGAGCTGCACCCATCTGGTTGTGCTCTATTGGATGAACCGCTCGCGCCGCGATCTCGTACTGCAGGTGCCGCGCCATTATGGCGTGGGACGCGGCACCTTCGCGTTGCGCTCGCCGGCGCGACCCAATCCGATCGCGATGAGCGTGGTGCGGCTCGTCGGCATCGATGGCACAAAGCTTTCCGTTGTCGGCCTCGATTGTCTGGACGACACTCCGCTCATCGATATCAAGCCTTATTTTGCCTCGACCGATGCCGTTGCCGACGCCGTGGTCGGCTGGCACGCCGCGCGCAAAACGCCGGAGAATTCTTAAGCCGTTGTGGCCAAGTCGTGGTGCCCGCGCCAAGCGCGGGCATGATGAGGCGCGTCGGGGCTTGACGTTGCGAAACGCTCCGATTAATTAACCCATAAGTTAATCATCTAGGACGAGCGTCCCATGGTCAGCCATCCCATCGTTTCCAAAAGCGAATGGCTCGCAGCGCGGACCGCGCTGCTGGCGCAGGAGAAGGCCTTCACCAGGGAGCGCGACCGGCTCAGCGAAGCGCGCCGCGCCCTTCCGTGGGTCAAGGTCGACAAGGATTACGTGTTCGAGGGCAAGCGCGGCAAGCTGCGGCTTGCCGACCTGTTCGGGCCGCACCGCCAGCTCATCGTCTATCACTTCATGTTCGGGCCGGACTGGGAGGCCGGCTGCAAGAGCTGCTCGTTCTACGCCGATCATTTCGACTCGATGATCGTGCATCTCAATCAGCGTAACGTCGGGATGGTGGTAGCATCGCGCGCGCCGTTGGAAAAGCTCGAGGCGTTCAAACGGCGCATGGGCTGGAAGTTCGAGTGGCTCTCCTCTTATGGCAGCGATTTCAACCGCGACTTCGGCGTCTCGTTCACGTCGGAGGAGTTGCGCAAAGACGCGCCGAACTACAATTTCGGCACCACGAAATTTTCCCATGACGAGGCGCCGGGGCTCAGCGTGTTCTACAAGGACGACGGCAGCATCTATCACACCTATTCCTGCTATTCGCGTGGGCTCGATATGTTGATCGGCGCCTACAATCACCTCGATCTCGTGCCGAAGGGACGCGACGAAGCTTCGCTCGCCTACACGATGGAGTGGGTGCGCCTGCACGACGAATACGGGAAATGAGCGACATGCCCGCTGCCGAGCGTCTCGATACGGTGCTTTCGGCGCTCGCCGATCCGACCCGGCGCGCGATCGTCGAGCGGCTGCTCGCGCGCGGCGAGTTGACCGTGGGCGATATCGCCGAGCCGTTCCGCATCAGCGCGCCGGCGATTTCCCGGCACCTGCGCGTGCTCGAGCATGCCGGACTGATCGAGCGCCGCGTCGACCGGCAATGGCGCTTCGTCCGCGTGCGCGCCGACGCGCTGCGCCCGATCGAGAACTGGGTCGCGCGCGCGCGGCGCCACTGGAGCGACGCGCTCGACCGGCTCGAAGCCGTTGCCGCGCAAGAAACTCCAAAACGGAGGAAATCATGAGCGACGATGTCGCAACCGACGAACGCGTGCTCGAACTGGAACGGCTGATCGCGGCGCCGCCCGAGCGCGTGTTCGAGCTGTGGACCGAGCCCGAGCTGCTGGTGAAATGGTGGGGACCGGAAGGCTACGACATTCCCGCGCACGCGCTCGACGTGCGGCCGGGCGGCCATTGGCGCACCACGATGCGCTCGCCGGAAGGCAAGCGCGTGACCGTGAGCGGCGTCTATCGCGTGATCGACAAGCCGCGCCGCCTCGTCTTCACCTGGGCCTGGGATCAGGACGACGGCTCGCGCGGGCATGAAACAGAGGTGACGGTGACGTTTGCGCCAGCGCCCGGCGGCACGCGCTTAAAACTGTTGCAGCAGGCGTTCCAGGATCAGGCAGCGCGCGATCGCCACCGCCACGGCTGGACGTCGAGCTTCGTTTGCCTGGCGCAAGCCGCGGAGTGAGTCGCGTGGTTCGTGTCCCGCACGCGATGCGGCGCGTAGCAAACGAACCCGTCGTCCCGGCCGAGTGACCTCGGCCGAGCGAAGCGAGAGCCGGGGGAGCGAGAGCCGGGACCCATGCGCCGTGCATTATCGATAGGGCGCGGAGCATGGGTCCCCGCTTTCGCGGGGACGACAGAGAACTATTTGAGCCAAAATCCCGGATGGCGCTGCGTGCGAGAGACGCATCCAAATACCGCCTTGACTAACCGCTCACGAAATCGTGCTGCGGTGCGGTGAATACAAAAAAGCTAGCTTGCAGAGCAACTTAGAACTCCCGATACCGCCGCCGGCCGCGCTGCCCGCCGCGATTTTGAACCTCGCCCTCCGCCGCCTCGACCAATGCACAAGGAAGGGGTGCGTGCCATGATCCATTTTGCCCGTTTGCGGAGCGCCGCGGCATTGGCCGCGCTCGTTGCCGCGACCGCCGTATCCACGGCCTGTGCCGATCCGATGAACCCGTTCGAGGCGCTGTTCGGCCCGCTGCGGCCGCCGGTGAGCGCGCCGGCCTTTGCCAATCCCGGCTATGCCAATCCCGCCTACGCCAATCCCGGCGAGGTTTACGCCAATCCCGATGGGAACGCTCCCGAGCTGCGCGCCGATCTGCGGCGCCAGGTCGTCGACTATCGCACCGGCGAAGCGCCCGGCACTATCATCGTCGATACGCCGAACACGTTCCTTTATTACGTGCTCGGCAACGGCAAGGCGCTGCGCTACGGCATCGGCGTCGGCCGCGAAGGCTTCACCTGGTCCGGCACCAAGAGCATCGAGCGCAAGGCCGAGTGGCCGGACTGGACGCCGCCGGCCGAAATGATCCACCGCCAGCCCTATCTGCCGCGCTTCGTCGCCGGCGGCCCGACCAATCCGCTCGGCGCGCGGGCGCTTTATCTCAGCGGCTCGGTCTATCGCATCCACGGCACCAACGATCCCACCACCATCGGCGGCCACGTTTCGTCGGGCTGCATCCGCATGGTCAACGAGGACGTGATCGATCTCTACAACCGCGCCCACGTCGGGACGAAGGTGGTTGTGCTGCCGGCGGCGCAGCACCGCGCCAGCCGAAGCATTGACGGGATTTATTGACGGCTGTCATTCCGGCCGAGCGCGCGCAGCGCGCGAGAGCCGGAATCCAGTAATCCCCGAACGTCGTCGTCTCGCCGGCTCTTTGCCATCGCTCGACCAGTGATTACTGGATGCCCGCTTTCGCGGGCATGACACCGAAAGTGCATCTTAGGCTTTTCTGAGCAGCGGCCAGAAATTAGCGAGGCTTGGCTGCTCGCCGAGCGTGCTCAGCGTGGCGAAGATTTGCTTCGCGGCATCCGCGCTCACCGCTTCCTTCGCGCAGTCGAAGAACTTCTCCGCCATCTGCGCCGATGACATCGGATTTTGCGGCGTGCCGCTGGCGTAGACGCGGACTTCTTCCACGGTGCGGCCGTTCTTCAGCATCACCGCGAGCCGCGTCGGATAGTCGCCGCGCGCATCGGCGAACTGCGGGTCGATTGTCACCGCGGTGCGCCCGGCCAAATCCTTTACCTGCGCGTCGCCGATGGCTGCTTCGCCGAACGCGGCAAGCCCGGGCACGCCGTGCACGAACGAATAGGCGACGACGTATTGCAGATTGAACTTCGCCGCTTCGGTGCTGGCAGGATACTGCTCGCTCGCGCGCTCCGAGGCGTAGCGCGAAATGCCGGCCTTGATCGCGATGATGTCGCGCGCGCTCAAGCCCGCGCGCTCTAAGTCGGCGCGAAGTTTGAGCGCCGCGTCGATGCCGGTGTGGATCACGCCGCCGCAGGGATAGCGCTTGGGCCGATAGCCGCGCTCGGCGATATCGAATTGCTCGCCGAGATCGGCGAATGCCTGCGGCTGCCACTGCGAGCCGCGCGCGAACGTGCCGGCAAAGCCGCCGCGCGCCTCGATCGCGGTGCGGTTCGCGGAAAAGCCGTGCGCGCCGAGCTCGGCCGCGAGCACCGCGTTGCGCGCCGCCTGCCCCGCGTGCAGCGGCTTGGTCATGGTGCCGTAGTTGGCGTTGACGCCGGCCGCCGTCGACACCGCGATGCCGAGCACGTCGGGGATCGCGGCCGGTTTTAGCTTCATGAGCTTGGCGCAGGCCGCCGCCGCGCCGATCGCTCCGATCGTGCCGGTGCCGTGCCAGGCCGCCATGCTGTGATCGGGATTGGCACGGCTCAAGCGCGAGCAGACCTCGAAGCCGGCGATGAAGGCAGCGAGCGTTTCGGCTTGTGTTGCGCCGGTGCTTTCCGCTAGCGGCAGCAGCGCGGGAATGACCGGCGCCACGAGCTGCCCCTGCAGGTAGGTGAAGTCGAAGTCGAGCGCGTGGCCGGCGACGCCGTTCGCCAGCGCGGCGAGCTGCGGCGAGGAGCGCAGCGACTGGCCGACGATGGAAACTTTCGGCGCCGCGCCTTCCGCGCGCACCATGTCGAGCACCAGCGCCGCCGGTTCGCTGCGGCTTCCCGCGAGCATCACGCCCACGGTGTCGACGAACGCAGTGCGCGCGCGCTCCAGCGCCAGCGGCGGCACGTGCTTGAGATCGAAGCCGGCGATGAAATCGACGATGCGCTGAGTTGGTTTCACTGCCTCGCCCGCGCCCGCCGCCTGCGGCTTTTCCTGCGCGCGCGCGGTGGTGGTTGCGCTCAGCGCCGCGGATGCGGTCGCCGCGAGAAAGTATCTACGATTAAACGCATTTCGTTCTCTCATGATGTCTCTCTTTCGCAAAGTTTCCCGGCTGATGCTGAACCTCCTCTGTCGTCCCGGCCGAGCGAGCGTAGCGAGCGAGAGCCGGGACCCAGTAATCACTGATAGTGCGGTGATTACTGGGTCCCCGCTTTCGCGGGGACGACACCGAATGATACGCGCTACGCGGCGCCCGGGACACGCGAGAGACGCGCGTTGCGCGCGCTCCTCACTTCGCCAGATAGAAATACCCCACGCGGTCGTTGGCGGGGGAGCCGAACCAGATGCGCCCTTTGTCGTCGAGGAAGAAGTCGCGCATGGAATTTTCCGCGCGCGGCACCGGATATTCGATCACCTCGCCGGTTGCCGGATCGAGCCGGCCAACCACGTCCTGATACTCCGACGAGTACCAGATCTTGTGCTCGGCATCGATGCCGAGCGCATACGGCGTCGGATACGGGCCGGGCAGCTGATACTCCTTGAACGTCTCGGTCTTGGGATCGAAGCGGCCGATCTTGCCGGCGTCGAATTCCGCGAACCAGACGATGCCATCGCTGTCGACCTGGATGCGCCGCGGCCGCCCGTTCGCGGTGGGCAGCACGTACTTTGTTACTTGCAGCGTCTTGGCGTCGACCTTGCCGATCTTGCCGTTCTTGAGCAGCTCGGTGAACCAGGCATTGCCCTCGGCATCGAGCGCGATGCCGTAGGAGGTCGGCACCTCCGGAATATGCGCGAACGCACCGGTCTTCGGATCGAAGCGCGACAGCCCGCCGGTCGACCACACCTGCCCGGTCTTCGGATCGATGCGGATCGTGTGCTTACGCCGGTCGTCCTGATATTCGGTGATCTTCTGCGTCTCCGGATCCCAGCGGCCGAGCTTGTTCGAGCCTTGCTGGGTCAGCCACACGCTGCCGTCCGGCGCCGGCACCGCCGAGTGGATCGCCGCGGTGCCCACGTTGGGCACCGGAAATTCCTTGATCTCGCCGGTCTCCGGATTGAGCCGCGCGATCTTGTTGGCGCGCCCATAATACGGAATCCAGAAGCTGCCGTCCTTGGTGGGATGCGCGCTCCACGGCATGCGGTCGGGGCCGGGCAGTTCGTATTCCACGTAGACGATCTTCATCGCCGCGTCGCTGAACGGCCGCAGCGTGTCTTTATATTGCGGCAGCTCGGCGGGCGATTTCGGCAGCGCCGAATCCTCGCCGAACACGTGGTTCATGTAGGAGATCACGTCCTCGGCCTTCTCGTCGTTGAAGCCGAAGCGCGGATCCATGACGAAGAAGCCCATCGCGTCGCGCATATAGTTCATGCGGTCGCGCCAGCCGTCCTCGTTGCGGGTGACCGCGGCCATGCGCGACTCGAATCCGTGGCAGGCCATGCAGTGGGTGAAGAGCAGATCCTTGCCGCGCGCGTCGGGGAGAAGCTTCATCCCTTGCCACATGGAGATGTCGCTCCAGCGCACCATGCCTTTCTGCAGCGCGAAGTTTTGCGTGGCGCTTTGCTCGGCGGCGAGGGCGACGCCGCCCTTGGCGTCGGCCTTGTAGCCGGGCGCGCGGATGGCCAGGCGATACTCGCCGGCCGGCAGGTTTTCGATCTGGTATTTGCCGGCGTTGTCGGAGAGCACGCTCACCGTGATTTTCGTCTTGGCGTTGCGCGCCTGGACGAAGGCGCCGCGGAACGCCGCGCCGTCCGGGCCGGTCACGGAGCCGCTGATGCTGGCGGCCTCGGCGACGGTGCTGGAAAGAGCAAACGAGGCGAGAGTTGCGAGCGCGAGTTTCGCTGCCGGGCGCATGGCGTTTTCTCATGTTTGTTGCGGCGGCGCGTCGTTACGGATGCGCGCGCCGCGCGTTGCGGTGAAGATAACACGTGCGCTGTGCCGTGTCCCGGACACAGGCCTCACTCGGCCTCATGCTGAGGAGCGAGCGCAGCGAGCGTCTCGAAGCATGATCGGGGTCCCCAAAAATTCGCGTTGCGAATTTTTGGGTGCCCCGGCCGCCCCCATCCTACGAGTCGCTCGCCCTCATGGTGAGGTGCCGCCCTCACCCTTCGAGACGCGTTGCTTCGCAACGCTCCTCAGGGTGAGGGCGGCCTCGAACCACGCACGCTCCTCAGGATGAGGGCGGAGATAGGCCCGTCGCGTCGCAGACGGTGCACACCTGCACCGCGTGCGGGACACGCGCATCATGCATACCACCGCGTTGACAGGCGCGGCGGCGGGCATACATTAGCGGCGTTCCGAGGGGAGCTCCGGTAGGGAGCTGAGAGACCCGCCGCGTACCGCGGGGACCCTTTGAACCTGATCCGGGTCATGCCGGCGAAGGGACAGGACATTCATGCTGACAGCTTTCCCGCCACCATCGGTCTTCCGCGCAAGGCTGAGCGCCCGGCTGCAATCTCGCCAAGCCTCTCGACTGTCATGCCCGCGAAAGCGGGCATCCAGTAACCCCGGCACGAGCGGTGACACTGGCGGCAGCTTCGTGCGCCATTGCAAGGCTCTGGAATACTGGGTCCCCGCTTTCGCGGGGACGACAGCCACGCATTAACCTCCTCCATCAGGAGCGACGACAATGAACATCCATGACCGCACCATCGCGCCGCCCAAGGTGACCACCGGGCCGCTGCCGTCGTCGCGCAAGGTCTATGCGCGGCCGCAGACGGCGCCCGAGCTGCGCGTACCGGTGCGCGAGGTCATGCTCACCGAGGCCGCCGCCGAGCCGCCGGTGCCGGTCTACGATACGACCGGCCCCTACACCGACCCCGCGATCGCGATCGACGTGGAGAAGGGCCTCGCCCGCACGCGCGGCGCATGGGTGCGCGAGCGCGGCGGCGTCGAGGAATACGACGGCCGCAGCGTGCAGCCGGTCGACAACGGCAATGTCAGCGGCAAGCACCTCGCGCGCAATTACCCGACCACGCACCGCCCGCTGCGCGCGCTCGACGGCAAGCCGGTGACCCAATTGGAATGGGCGCGCGCCGGCGTCATCACCAAAGAGATGATCTACGTCGCCGAGCGCGAGAATCTCGGCCGCAAAAAAATGCTCGAGCGCGCCCAAGCGGCGCGCGAGGACGGGGAGAGCTTCGGCGCGTCGGTGCCGCTCTTCATCACACCGGAATTCGTGCGCAGCGAGGTCGCGCGCGGGCGCGCGATCATTCCCGCCAACATCAACCACGCCGAGCTCGAGCCGATGGCCATCGGCCGCAACTTCCTCACCAAGATCAACGCCAATATCGGCAACTCGGCGGTGACGTCTTCGGTCGAGGAAGAAGTGGAGAAAATGGTGTGGGCGATCCGCTGGGGCGCCGACACGGTGATGGACCTCTCCACGGGCCGCAACATCCACACCACGCGCGAATGGATCATCCGCAACGCGCCGGTGCCGATCGGCACCGTGCCGATCTATCAGGCGCTGGAGAAGGTCGACGGCGATCCGGTCAAGCTCGACTGGGAGGTCTACAAGGACACGCTTATTGAGCAGTGCGAGCAGGGCGTCGACTACTTCACCGTGCACGCCGGCGTGCGGCTCGGCTACATCCATCTCACCGCCAACCGCGTCACCGGCATCGTTTCACGCGGCGGCTCGATCATGGCCAAGTGGTGCCTGGCGCATCACAAGGAGAGCTTCCTCTACGAGCGGTTCGACGAGATTTGCGACATCATGCGCAAATACGACGTGTCGTTCTCGCTCGGCGACGGTCTGCGTCCCGGCTCGATCGCCGACGCCAACGACCGCGCGCAGTTCGCCGAGCTCGAGACCCAGGGCGAGCTGACCAAGATCGCCTGGGCCAAGGGCTGCCAGGTGATGAACGAAGGCCCCGGCCACATCCCGCTGCACAAGATCAAGGTCAACGTGGAGAAGCAGCTCGAATGGTGCGGCGAGGCGCCGTTCTACACGCTCGGTCCGCTGGTGACCGACATCGCGCCCGGCTACGACCACATCACCTCGGCGATCGGCGCCGCGATGATCGGCTGGTTCGGCACCGCGATGCTCTGCTACGTCACGCCCAAGGAGCATCTCGGGCTGCCCGACCGCGACGACGTCAAACAGGGCGTGATCGCCTACAAGATCGCGGCGCACGCGTCAGACGTGGCCAAGGGCCATCCCGCGGCGCAGATCCGCGACGACGCGCTCTCGCGCGCGCGCTTCGAGTTCCGCTGGCTCGATCAGTTCAACCTGGCGCTCGATCCCGAGACCGCACGCGCCTTCCACGACGAGACCCTGCCCAAGGAGGCGCACAAGGTGGCGCACTTCTGCTCCATGTGCGGGCCGAAGTTCTGCTCGATGAAGATCACCCAGGATGTGCGCGACTACGCGGCCGCGCTGAACGACAAGGAGCAGGGCATGGCGCAGATGTCGGAGAAGTTCCGGCAGTTGGGGAGCGAGGTGTATGTGGATGCGGAGGCGGTCAAGGAGAGTAATAGGGCGCTGTGAGCATTTATAGCGTTCCAGTCGCATGACTGGACTTTTCTCGAAGGGCCGCCATCTCTGGCGGTCCTTTTTATTAGAACAGGACCTCCAGAGCAGACACCATGCCATCAAAAACGCTCGGTAGCGATAGGGCGATAGAGTCCCCGGAAGAAGACAGGCTATCCAACCATTTTTCTATTTGTCGACTCCTATTAGAGAGCGCCTGGGGAAGGACTGCCCGACCGTGACAACGCGCTCTCGCGCGCATGCTGCGAATTCCGCTGGCGCGACCAGTCCAACCTGGCGCTCGATTCCGACACCGCGCGTCCCTACCACGACGAGACGCTGTCCATAGCGCAGCCGAGCCCGCCGAAACCGGCGACTTCGTCATGGGACTTCAAGAACGTGTGTTACCTCGATGTCGGATCGCTCTCGCACCAGCCGCTCTGCAGCGGCTTTGGCGGCTGCAAATTCCAGACTTCGATTGCCTTCGCGCCGCTCCTGGGGAAGCTCGGCTGCAACAACGTTGTCATGTTCTGTCGCGCCGGTCGATTCGAATAGGACAAGTTCACCCGTGATCAAGGACGCACGCAGATTGCCAAGGCCGGGACGATCGGGCCAGCGCGGGGCGGCCGGTGATTTGTAGCCTACGAGCGCATGGGAGAAATTTGGTCCGGCCACGATCACGATGACGGAGCTGAGGCCGGCACCCTTGAGAAGGGATGCGAAGAGACATGCCAGATCCAGGCAAGTCGCCGCATTGTCGTTCCAGATATCGTCGGCGGTGCGAACCGCCTGTCGGTCGGCCACAAGGGTGGGCGGCTCATATTCGTAGGCGAAATGTTGGGTCCTGATCGTTCGATATATCAATGTACAAATTTCGAGGCGATCGGCATTGACGAAACTCCCACCCATGAGCTTGCGGACCAAGTTGATCACGTCGCGGACGCGCGGATTTGCAGGATTGACGTGTTGGATCAATGCAGGTCCGTCGTTCGAATCCCAAAGTTGCTCAGGGCGCGGCGTCCGTCATAGGCCATGGCGAGCAGCACATCCGCGTAACTGACCTGTTCATCCAACAAGAATACGCACATCTCGGAAGTCAGAATGGATTCCAGGAGCGCGAC
>Ga0306926_10000389_pt1 | contig 39901 bp, 50 predicted proteins | sample flu12Cox44000178_FD_203759 | JGI IMG/M metagenome (GOLD analysis project Ga0306926, IMG submission 203759) | Lab enrichment of tropical soil microbial communities from Luquillo Experimental Forest, Puerto Rico - flux8day.12C.oxic.44.000.178 (v2)... | ecosystem: Environmental > Terrestrial >... | reverse complement strand
CAATGCGTGTAAGTCATCGCGGCCGGCCGCTCTGCCGATTGGCGCGCGCGGGCCAACATTTCCCACGACATAGCCGGCGGCATACTAACCCAGCGCGTATTGAAGCCCGGCGGCCTGGGCCACCAAAGGATGGCGACGCTGACGACAGCCCAGGCCAGGATGAGCAGGATTTTCATGACCGCTGCGCCCTTTATCCCGCTTGAGGCGTGAACTGCACAATTTTCCTTTCTTCGCCGCCAACAATGCTGGCGACATGATCGCCCCATATTGCCAGCGCGGTTTTCACTTCGCGCATATAGGCGCTGCGGTTATAGATGCCGGCGACGCCGGCCTTGTGACCGGACGTGTGGTTCAGCACCGCTTCGATGATATGCGGCTGAATGCCGGTATCAGCCATGCCGGTGGCTGTGCTGCGCCTCAAGTCGTGATGGGTCCAAGCTGGAATCGCGCACCGTTTGTCCAACGCTTCCTTGGACGCGCCCCAGTTTCGGTAGCCGCCGCTGCTATGGCCGAACAGAAAATCTCGACCGGCCCGGCGCGGTGTTGCTTCAATGATTTCCCAAGCCGTATGCGGCAGCTGCAGCACATGGGCATTTCCATTCTTGGTACGATTTGCCGGAATTGTCCAAGTGCGATCATCGAAATTTAATTCCGACCACGCCATGCCGCCGACTTCGGTTCGGCGAGCGCCGGTCAAAATCAACAATCTGATGATTTTGCCGTAATCGTCATTGAGGCAGGCGCTCCACACCGCAGCCAGTTCAAGATCATTCAATACGCGGTCGCGCGCTGCCCCCGTATCGGGATTGATGGTGCCGATGACCAGATTGTGTTGCACATAGCCGTGGCCCATCGCCCATTTAAAACACGACGACAGGCATGATCTGGAACGGGCGGCACTGACTGGTCCGGCCTTTTTTAGCCGAACGAGGATATCGGCGACTTGCGGCAGCTGAATTTCGGCAATCGGCCAGCCGTGCAACGGTTTCCAGTCGTTGAGTAGGTATCGCCGCAGTTCCGAGAACGATGCCGGCCGCAGCTCGCCCTGCCTGTCGCATAGGAAATTATCGATGACCATGCGCAACGGGATCTGCGCTTGCGCTTTGGCCTTGGCTTCGCGTTTGTCGGCTTGCGGATCTTTCCCCTTCCAAACATCCGCCAGCTTGTCCTGCGCCATCGCCCGCGCGGTCTTGGCGGTGATGGCTGGATACGGACCCAAAGTCAGGCGATGGTCGGTGCCATGAATTTTGTACTGCAAAACCCATGTACGCTTACCGCCGCCACGGAAGCGCAATCCAAATCCGGCAATCTCGGTGTCGAAGTAGATTCGATCATCCCTGCCGCAGCTGGCAAAGTCGGCGTCGAGTATTGCCAGATTAGTGCCAATGAGTTTGACTGGTTTCATGGACGATCCCTCGCCTCTGGGAAGCTCATGGGAAGCCAAATCGGGTTTATACGGGTTTATCCGGCTTTACGGCTTACAGGTTAAATTTAGCAGGATTCCCGTTTAAAACCAAGCACTTTTGCCGATAAAACGGGGATATGTGCAATGCCGGCTATCCTGTTACAGTTTCAGATGAGGGGGAGGCAACACGGGTCGAGCTAGGCAAATGCATTTCGATTGGTGGGATTGGTCGAACCCGGTTGCACTATGGTGGAGTTTTCTTGTCGCCATTAGTGCCTTGAACATTGCATTACTCCTCGGCTTGCGCGCCACTTACCGGGCAAATCCTTTCGGTGCAGGCGATGCGGTCTTTGCCGCGGAACCGCTGGCGCTGCTCGCCGCGGTTTATGTCCTGGGCTGCGCGTTCCGCTCTTTCCTGCCGCGTGCCGACGTCGAGAGAATTTGTCTGTTCGACACCTGGCTCTCCAGCGTGCTGATCGGCCGTTCGGTGGCGACGCTGGCTGAGCTTTGCTTCGCGCTTCAGTGGGTCATCATTGTGCGCGAACTCGGGCGGATCGCGCATTCCGATACCGCGAAAAACATCGCGACGCTGATCGTACCCTTGATTGCGCTCGCTGAAGCGTGTTCGTGGTATGCGGTGATCTCGGCGAATTTCCTCGGCAATGTGCTGGAAAACTCGCTATGGACGATCACCTTCGCGCTGGTCGGCGCCGCGCTCATCCGGCTTGCCGCAAGATTTCGTGGTGCGGCGCGATGGATCATCGCCGCCACTGCCGCGGGCACCGGCGCTTATGTGCTGTTCATGGCAACGGTCGACGTGCCGATGTATGTCCAGCGTTGGCACGGCGCAATGGCGAACGGCCAGGAAGTGCTCGGACTGTTGGCCGGACTACACGACCTCGCGACCCGTTGGGTCGTCACGCACGATATCGCGCAGTGGCGGGACGAGATTCCCTGGATGTCGCTTTATTTCAGCGTCGCCGTCTGGACGAGCCTATTGCTCGGCGGTTTCGGCCTAGTCAGGCATCTCGTGCCGCGCTATCGCGCGCGCAAGCCGCTATTTAGGGCCGCTGTACGCCGGCCGGCCGCCGTCGCGATCCGCTCGTCCGCATGAGCGCACAAGGGGTTCACCGGCTCAGCGTGTGACCCCTCTACCAGGCACCACGGCGCGATAGGCAGTTTGCCGCGAATCCGATACCGTTTGTGCGCTGATTCGCTTTGCGCGGGCCTTTCACAAGACCGTGGGGTGAGACGCATGATCATCACGGTAGCCACCATGAAGGGCGGCAGCGGCAAGAGTACGCTGGCTAGCTGCTTAGCGGTGCACTGGCATCTGCGCGGCCGGCGTCCGACCCTGATCGATGCCGATCCGCAGCGATCGATCACCCGGCTTGCCGCACGCGAGCGCGCGCTTGGCGGCGTCGGCGTGATCGAGGACGCCACGGAGGAGGCCTCGAACACGGCGCGGCGGCTCGCTGCCGCCGGCGGCTTGGTGATCATCGACACGCCTGGTTTTCGCTCCAAGACCACGCTCGATTGTCTCGCTACGGCCGATTTTTTGCTCGTACCCGTCAAGCCATCCCCATTCGACGTCGATCGCATGCTCGATACGCTGAGCATCTTGACCGAACACGCCGACGGCCGACGGCCGCTGTTCCGTTGCATTCTCACCCAGACCACGCGCGAGTCGGTTATCGCAAAACACATTCGCACCGAACTCGCCGCCGCCGGCTTGCCGGTGCTGCACAATGAAATGATCAATCGCGTCGCCTATCCGGAAGCGTCATTGTGGGGGGCTACGCCGAGCCTGATCAGCTGGAAGGGACCGGCCGCACGCGAGATCGCCGCGATTGCCGACGAGCTCGACATGGTGCTTGGCGCCCAGCAGGCCGCCGCATGAAACGCAAGCCGCTGCCAAAGGCGATTACACGGTCGATCGCCAATTTGCGGGGCATCGCCGCGGGCTTTGCCAGGGATGAACAGGGTCGGGTACCCCGCCACCTTACCGCATTCGACGCGGTCGAGCCCGAGCCCCATTCCATGCCCGACATTTCCATCAAGCCGACCCGTCAGGATGCTCCGGCGCACCCGTCAAAATCTCGCGTAGCTGATCCGTTAGCCGCGCGCCGGCGCGCGCTGGCGCGCCGGATCGTCGAACGTCATCGGAATTACGCAGCGGTCGGCGGATTGGTGCCGTTGCCGGCCGCCAATATCGCGAGCGTCACCGCTGTCAATCTGCGCATGGTAAAGCAACTCAGCGAGGTTTACGGCGTGCCGTTTCAACGCGATCGGACACGCTCGCTGATTATCGCCTTGATCGCGGGCGCGGCGCCGACCGGCGCCGGGCTTGCCGCGGCTTCGACTTTGATGTGGATCGTTCCCGGCGGCCTCATTTGGGGCCTGGGCGCGTCCGCCATTACCGCAGGCGCTCTCACGCGCGGGATCGGCATGGTGTTTGTCGACAGCTTCGAAGCGGAAATCGCGGAGTGAAGGCACACGTAACGGCCCGTGTCGGGACCCGTGGCATTCCCGAGTCGCCTAGGCCGTGCGATATTCGTCGCTACGCCCCCGGTGAGCACCTTGTCACTTAAGAAAAGCTACGAACACGGGAAGGTTCGAAACCAATACCCGTCCCACGCTCGCCGCCAAGCGCAGCCATAGCCATAACCGAAAGGCGATTCATAGTAAGAGTAAGATTCCGGTGTCGGGCTAACAACGATGTTGCGTCCTCGGTGGTGGACTGGGCGCGTTTCTGCGACGGACGTTCGTCGGTGAGCATGCGCGGCTGTCCGCGGTAGGCGTCCGTCCACAGGCGACGGAACCACATATCCCGAAACGGCACCTGGCGTTGCGGACGCAAGCGGTCGGTAGCTCGGTTGCGGCACGGTATAGGGACTGGATGGATTGAAGACCGGCGCTTGCGGCGGCGGCAGCTGCGGCGGTGGCGGTGGTGCAAACTGTTGCGCTTGTGCATGTTCGATCCAGACGTCGGCACCAAACAAGACGCAGCCGGCGACTAAAAGCAGCGCTCGCACTATCGTCTGGAATCTCCCTGTGGGCATTGCGGTCTCCTGTGAGCCCGTTCCCCGGTCGCTAGTTGATCATATCGGCTCAATATCTTCACGTGGATAAAGTACCTATTTCGACGCGCAATCGCCTGCGCGCGTGGTCCTCAAAATACCAATAGGTAGGTCTCGCTCTTGTAGTCGCGCGCCGACGGTGCCTTTCACACTGTGACAAAAGTCACTCGAGCCCGCCACAGTCCGCAGTATTAAACCAGGCATGACCCAATTCTGGCGAAGCTCCATGGAAGTGGTGACGGCGATCGGCACAATTATGCTCGGAACTCTGATTCTTCACCTCGTCATATCGTGGTGGTGACAGCGAAGCAGCGCCCCTGTTTCTCTGAATTGGAATTTGATGCTTTCGTCGCGAAAGAAATCTCGCGATCCAGCGCGCCTGAATTCCACAGGTCAAATGCGGCGACGTCGATTTCCGGTAGACCGTGGCCGGTGCGCAACAGCTAGCGTGCTGCGCGCATAGCCTAAGTTTTTGACTCTTGGTGCGGCCGGCGGGACTCGAAGGTCTCCACCGTAAATCATTGTAAAACTGATTGAAATTCGTGGGTGCATTCGTTGTTGTGTAGCACCTTGTTCGGACATTCGTCTGATGTCCGCTTTGCCCCCAACAGCGGACATCGTTACGCGTGACCGGCATGTCCGCTAAGTGCCAAAATCGGAAATTCCGGTTCGATTATTACCTCACCTCACAAATGCGAAAATGGTGGACCGCCTGTGTCAATCAGTGACGCTGACTTGGCCGTTCTTCGATCGGCATTCTGTTTCGGTCCCGTGATAAAACGAAGGGATCTTAGGCGGTACAGGTTTTTGACCAGAGCGGCACGCCTTTCCTCTTCGAGCTTTATCGCATCCCTTACTTCCTCACGCGTCCGCTCGAAGAGCGTTTCTGCGATTTCACGTTGCTCCGCCTCAGACATGGCATTAACCGTGCAGGCCACCGAGCAACCAAATCAGAAGAATAATCGGCAACGGAATGCCGATAAGCCAAAGCAATAATCCGCGTCCCATAATGTGTATTCCCATTTCGCGTTACTCAAGCTGAACCGAACAACGACCTTGGCGCTGAATCGTTCCGATTAAAATCGCGCGTATTTGGTCACTTTTCGAGTGCTGCTCGCTTCAAAGTTGTTGTGGACCTTATCGCGCGCGCCGAACCGTCGAAACCAAAGGAACTAACAATTGAAGCTGCACGTTATGGTCCTGAAAAAATAGAAGGCCAATATGCGCTGTCGTTCGTGCCGCTCAATAATTGATTCCAGAACTGCTTGGAAAATCTCGAGCAATCACTTCTATTGCAGCGAGTTTTGCGCCGATTCCGAAGTTTCTGCATCGTTCGAACAATGCACGCAGAAGGACGTCCATGATCGACAGTACCTGGAGCGACTGCGACGGCTTTTGCTATTGTTTAAGGACTTAAGATCGAATCGAATAAGTCTACGATCTGTTGGCGCACTGCAATGACAACAGTCGTGCGCCTGCGCAGGCTTTTCGGCGGCGTTAATGGTGACTCTTTAAGCTCACTATGCTGCGACCACTGCCGCGGAAAGCTGAGATTTCCTGTACATCGTTATTGGCGCATGAGGTTCTGTTCCGCGGTCTGCATGACCGCATACCAACAACGACTGTCTGCTCAAACACAGCAGAAAATATACGAGATCGACGATCATCGCTCATCGTGGAAAGTCGCGAGTTAACTTGAAATGGCCTCGGTTTTTGAGGCCAGATCAGCAGTGTTCTGCACCCATAAATGCCATTTTTGACAAATTAGTCGCCGATCACCTTGCGCCTGTGTCCTCGCGCCTCTGCCTGAATGGTCGATTGCCCCGTCCGGCCCGTCAAGCGGAACGAATCCAACGCCACCCCGTTTACTTTGCGGATAGCTAGGGGCGCAAAAAAGATGATCAGTAAAACAAATCCTGACCGCAGCAAAATCATTATCGAGCATGAGGACCAGATTAAATATTGGAGCCGGCATTTTGGCGTTACCAAAGATGAGTTGACGCGCGCAATCGAAAGGGTTGGCAACTCTGCCGCCGCAGTTCGGAAACAACTTAGCGCCCCAAGGCCGCCCGCTATTTAGGGGCTTTGCGGCTGCGTTATCGCACCACGTTTCGGGAACGGCCGCCCGCTCGTTTTCCGATTAGGCGCGCCGCTAATGGCTGCGCCAGGCCCGGTCGATCCCCAAGCCCCCCAGCCCGCGACGGCCGGGGTCACAGCGGGCGAGTTGTCAGCACGGGAGGATGTAATGGCCAAGAAAGATAAAAGATCAAAAAAGGTAAAGAAACTGGTCAGAGAGGGGAAGAAAGAGGCGAAGAAAGACAAGAAAAAGTCGAACACCGAGGTAGATAGGTCGGATGTGAAACCACCTTCCCCATTTTCTTCGTAGAGTTATCGCGTGAGTGGTGCCGCCACCGCCGCTCCTCAGCTAGGGCGCTTACTTACTCGAACACCCCTGACTTCGAGAAGGTCGCAGGCGCTACATTCAAAGGTGTAGAGCTCGCGCGCGGGGCCCTCCGCCTCTATTCCGAACAAACACTTTTCCACGTTGCAGTTCGGGCAGAGAAGCAGCGCCTTGACCGGTTCTTCCGAGGGCATGTCGGTGTTTGGGAACGGACGAACGTTGGTCATGCTATGCACCCTTGCTGGTTGGTTGCGTTGCTCCTGCTGGCATCAATGGCGGTAGTGTGATTTCGCAGACGAGCCCATCTGCACGCCAGTCAAAACACGTTTTCCCTTTTAGCTGAGCAATCATTTGTTCAATAACCCGCCTGCCAAAGCCGTTGCGTGTCGGCGTCTCTACTGCCGGCCCCCCCGTCTCGGTCCAGCGGAGATGTAAGCGTCCGTCTGCCTCGTGTGACCATTGCAGATCGATCGATCCATTGGCCGCGGACAAAGCACCGTACTTAGCCGCATTCGTCGCTAGCTCGTGCAAGATCACAGCAATGGTCTGACCCGTGCTCGGCTCCAATAAAACTTGTGGACCGTTTATCCGCACTCGCGTTTTGCTTTTCTGTGAGTACGGCGCGAACTCTCGTGTCGCCATGGTCGATAATTCGGCCCCTATCCAATGGCTATCAACAAACAACGAGTTAACATTTGCGAGCGCTTGGATGCGCCCCTCAATTGCTTGTTTCAAACCTTCAGGAGTGTCGGACTGAGAAAGATTAACGGTTGCCTGCACGGTCGCAAGCACGTTCTTGCTTCGATGCTCTGCTTCTCGCGCCAATGTGGCGATTAGATCGCCGGTTCGTCTCTGTTCTGTAATATCCCTCGCGATTTTAGATGCTCCGACGATTTTTCCTTCGGCATTTCTGACCGGAGAAATTGTTAGAGAGACCCATATCAGACTGCCGTGCTTACGTTGTCTTACAGTTTCGAAGTGCTCGATGCGCTCACCCCGTCTGAGGCGCGTTAGTATTGTACGCTCTTCATCGTGCCGGTCTTGCGGGATCACGATTGTGATCGGCTGACCTACAGCCTCTTCGGCTGTGTAGCCGAAGATGCGCTCCGCACCTTTGTTCCAGCTGGTGATAATTCCGTCGAGATTTTTGCTTACGATTGCATCGTCGCTAGACTGAACAATTGACGCCAAAAAAAACAGATGCTGTTGAGCTTCGCGAAGATCGGCTTCGATCTGCTTGCGCTCCGTAACGTCGCGATTGACCTCAATCACCGTGCTGTCACTGAGCAGTTGCTGTCGGCTCTCCACAATGACTTCGTGGCCATCTTTGCAGATATGACGCAACTCGCCCGACCAATGACGTTCATTCCGAAGCCGTGTAATCAGCTCGATAAATTCGACCGGGAATTTTGTTTGAAGCAGAGCGTGGCTAGTGCGCCCCACTGCCTCTTCCGACGTAAAGCCATAAAGCCGCTCGGCCCCGCTGTTCCAAAATTCAATCCCTTCATCTAGGTGCCACACAAGCATTGCTTCGGTGGACAGAGTCAGCAGGCTGGCCAAACGCTCTGCACGCGCGTCCAACGACGCGCTCCAGCGCTCCGCAGACATGTTTTGAATAGTCAAGATTTGCGCTTCTCGCAGCCTCAGGCGAGAGCGCGATTGGTCTCTCAATCGCCGACGCCTGAGGTGCCAACCGTTGTCAGCGGTGGTTGACGCTGCGCCTTAATTCTGTCTGGCGCAATCCGACATGGTCTTAGCTTAACTACAATCCGGGATGGTCTAACTTAACTAACTCTTGGACCTGCGTTCCGGTCGTTTGGGTGCCTTCAGCACTCCGTAGTCACCAGATCTGATGCCTGAGTTCTCAAGCACTGCCCCTACGTTCGCAATCCCGTGCCGCAGCAGTTCACGAACGGCCGCTGCTCGGCTCGGCATGCGATGGAGAAATCTGAAGGTGTCTACGGCCTCTAGCTCCTTGGGAGAGAGCATGATTTGCAGCCGCTCTTCCCGCGCCAGACCCGCGCCGCCATCGCTGTTCCGCATGACAAAACCTCCATAAATCGCGCAAGCTAGGCTATCAAGACCAATGGTCTAAGCTAGACAGTCAACACCACTAAGTCAAGCTAGGTTATTAACACCAATGTCCCACTTACTCATTTGTGTCGGTCCGATAGCGGGCGTGAAAACCGCAGCGATGACGTCTACCGGGATGCGGGCCAGTTCCTTTGCAGCTTCTGCTAGTGGGGCGGGCTCGGTTTTATCGGTTCGAATGTTCGTAATAGAAACCGCCATCGAGTGCGCTTTCATGTTCGAGGGAGGCGATATTACGTGTCACCAGCAATGAAATAGTTTTAGCGGTCTGGATCTTCACGGGAGTGTTTGCAGCTATTTCTATAGGGCTGGCTACATGGTTGGGATGGCACACCGGACCAGCTGCAACTTAGCCGCCGATCTCCGCCCCGGCTCATCCTCGAAATAGAGATAGGCGAGCGCCTGTCCGCTGTGGTCGCGCACGAGGAAGCAGGGGTCCAATTCCTCAATAGTCCAAGGCGGCGGGAAACGGCGGGGGGCGGCCATTGGGCAATTATAATTGTTCACTTCTCCGCTGCGAGATAGGCCAGGCAGCAATCTGGCCACATTTCCAAGGTCAGCCTAGGTTCTCCGCAGCATCGGGAGGATGTCTTCGTGCGAGTTCGGGAGGTTGCCGCCATCGCGGCCAATGGCGTCATCGTTCTTGTGCTCTCGGGATGCTCGAGTGCTACGGCGCCTTCCTGGGTACCGGGTTGGATGACCGTCAAACCAGAACCACAAGCGCTTCGTTTTGAGTCCGCACCTCCGGGCGCTGATGTCACGGTCAACGTGGAACCAAATCAGCCGCCTCAGAACTGCAAAACACCCTGTTCTCTCAAACTTCCCTTGAGCAAACAGTCGGTGACGGTTGTTTTGAATGGCTATGTGCCGCAAACGCTCGCCGTTGACGTTCGGGATGCCAAAGACTTTAACCCCAATCCCGTCCAAGTGACCTTGCAGGCCGTTCACCCGAAGTCGCACATGCCGAAGTCGGCCAAAACTGCGGCGAGCTCCTCCCAGCAGCAACAAGCGCAGGCCCCAGCAGCAGGGGACGCGGAACAGACAGCCCCTAAAGCGAACCAAAGCGGCGGTCGGTGGTGCGCCGAGTACAATACGGGCGTCAGTGGCACGAATTGCGGGTTCGAATCATTCCAACAATGTTTGGACACCGTGAGGGGGATGGGCGGATCGTGTTCACCCGACTTGCGCTAGTCGCACTGAAATTTAGCTGAGCATAGGCTTGCGCAATAGCTCCGGCAGCTTCGCGATATTGACCGCAATCCACCTCGCCTCATTTTTAGTGAGTAACTTCGCTGCCGATTTCGCCCCGGCTCATCCTCGAAATAGACATACGCGAGCGCCTGTCCGCTGTGGTCACGCACGACAAAGCAAGCGTCCAATCCTTCGACAGACCACGGCGGCGGGAAGGGGCGCGACTGTCATCCGTGCAAACTGATCCCTGAACCCCATTTCGCCGGTCGCAAATCTTTGCTGTAATCACAACGCGAGCGAGGCGTCCCCCGCGCCCTCATTTTTTCAGGTGAAATCTAACCTTCCCTGAGAAGCGATAATGGTGATCGAGTGGATGAGCTAACAACGAACATAGCCAAAAAATCAGGCACCCCAATCGTCTTTTATCATCGCCGCTCTTTCTATCGGTACCATGGTCGCGACTACGACTCCATCGGCGTCCTGAATGTGGCGCTGTACCAAGCCAGACTTGCAGCACCAAATAGCGAAATAATCTTGCTGACCGATGAGACTCGACCACTCCAACTGGACGTTAAGCAAGCAATGATTGACGAATATTCTGAAAGTGCTGATGACTTCAAGAAAGACTATGTTCACTTGAGCGTTTTGCCTTTTGAAGATTTTGAGCTGAACTGTTATCTGCGCTGGTTTGTAATGCGTGATTTTACACGCAGGCACGCCATACAGTCATTTTGCTATTTCGATAGCGATATTTTGCTCTTTGCCCCCGTTGAAAGATTTGCCAGCGAGTTTCGAGGCTATATTGCAGGTAACTGGTCGTGGGCCAATTTCGTATCCCAACCCGAAGCGATCGATCTCTTGTGTGACTATTTGCACAACACTTTTCGACACCGCGATCAGCTCTATGCATTAGCTGAACGAAATCGGTATTTACGTGGTCGGGCTCACGTTAACGACATGCGCATGCTTTTTGAGTTGCCGAAGTCGAATGGTGACATTCTCGATCAGAAGGATTTTCCTTGGAAGGGTTTCGACCACAGTATTCGAGAGTCGGAAGAAGGTTTGTACACGATGGATGGCGGCATTAAACTCTTGACTCGGGGTGATCATGGTATGTGGGTAGCGCATCGTAACAGCGATGGTGTTGAAGTACCCTTTTTACTTTCTGCATTTTCAGGGCTGGTCAAAATTCCTCATGGCCCGGTTTGCATGGAAACTCCCGGCCGGCAGCCAGAGTATCTACGACGTTCCGCGAAATGCTCCATGTCCTTGCATGTCTGGTAAACGCTGGAAGCAGTGTCACGGTAGAATGACTTGGGGGCCCGTCAAATCACAGTGGGTCGAATCCAATTTGTGAATACACGCCCTTAATTCTCGGCGGCAGGCGGGTACGCTCACGCAACGACATGGGGCTTAATAGGCGAGCAGACCGAGATTTTGCAATTTGTTGCCAAGGCTGTTGCCAAACGGCTTTTGCAGATCGCGTCGAAAAAGAAAATTATCAGCTAAGTGCTGGTGCGGACGGCGGGACTCGAACCCGCACAGGGTTTCCCCCAAGGGATTTTAAGTCCCTTGCGTCTACCATTTCGCCACGTCCGCGAAGGCGGACGCTTATACACCATCCGCGAACCCGGGTAGTCATACAACGTCCGCGAAGACAGGGAATTATACAACGTTTGCGAAACCGGCGTGATGAGACGGCGCGCCTAGGAAGAAGGGGGTAACGCTTATTGTGCCTGCTGCGTTTTCCCTCCCCCGCTGGGCAGATTTCGATGCTTCGCAAAGGCTATCCCGGGAATATCTCTGACTTACGATAAATCAATACTTCAAGAGGCAATCTGCTTTCAGTGGAGGAAAGCATGATTGATGCAGCGTTGAATGTTGCTGTGTTCGCGGCTTTGGTTCTGTGCATTGTCGGGTTCAGTGCGTGGGCGCACAAGCGAGTTCAGTGAGGCTCACAGCAAACGGCTACGCCAGCCAAGGAAAAAATAGCTGCTCAAAATGAGAGCGGCGCTTACGTGCGTTGACACGTTGCGCCGTCCCACCGCATCCGCCGCCCCCCTAGGTCTCCCACTCTACCGCAGGGACAGCGCGCAGGCTCACACCGGTAGTTAATCCGGTCGATCACATCTTGCTTTTTCGAGACAAATAGCTGTTTTCAGCGGCCAAACGCACGAGCGGTCGCTCAACGTACTACGCCAGCCAATTAAGCCGCGAGCTCACATAATCCTTTGCTATACTCCAATCCTCACCTGGATGCTTTTCAGCATCTTCGCGCTCGATGGCATCACGAAGGCGCTGAAGTAAGAGCCTCTCAGTGCCAGCGGTCTTAAGATAATCCTCGATATTTCTTTCGATTAAACCCACGCGATTGGGTTGATCTGTTCGCGCCAATACGCGCAGTGTTTCAATACGCAACCGGAGCAGATCGTCCTTTTCAGTCATCGTTACAAATCTCTTCGCGCTCCAATCAAGGTGACATCTTTTGTGATTTTGTGGCGACTTCCTGCGCTAATTATCCCTGAAGCGGAAACTTGTGATGATGATCACATAATCCTGAGGATCGATTTGCTGCGGATAGAGGTGGAGTGGGGTACCTATGTCGTTACGGCAAAGCATTTATGGAACACACAGACATTGTGGCAGTTGCCACCAACTTAGTTGCTGCACTGCGGCTGGCAACGTGGCCATTCTAACGGTCAAGCCGCAATCGGCAAAACGGCGGCCTCATTGAGGGGGCGAATTATCGACAAATCGCAGCTTGCGCGCACCGGGCGGGCGCTATTCTTCCTCAGTCGGACTGACGTCCCTCTACGGCCGCACGGAGGTGGGGACGATGGTGAAGGCTCCGACTTCACTGGACTTCAAAAAACAACACGAGCATACCGAGGCAGATGATCAACCAGAATAACAGCATCGTGGTTTCGGTTTGCGCTTGAGCTTGTCCCGCACGTTTTCTACGGATACCGGGCCTAGATCGGTTGGCATCGATCTGCCTCTCAGAATGACCGCAGACAGTCTAAACAAACGCCCTCTAAACATTTCGACATCGATCAAAGATGCCGATTGAGATCTGTTGTTGAGATTATGAGCCGCGCCTCTGTACCAGAGGACGTGGTTGTTCTTTCTCCTTCCCACTTAGGCCACCAAACTGGTGGCCTTTTTCTTTCCAGCGGGCTACGCTTCCGCTCAGACGGATGCTCCGCCGAATATACAAGGCATCAGTGGATATAGTCCTATGCGCACCCAACAAGAAAGGAATAAAGACCGAGAAATTGATCGCGCCTACCAATCAACGATTAAGGGGCGCCCGGACGCAGAAAAAAGGCTGATCCCTGGGGCGATGTCCGCGCAGATCCATCAGCGGCAGCCAAAAACAAACGGCAATGAATGCCTGCTGCTCACCGCTTCCCGTCGCCGTGGACTGTCGAGGAACAGCCCCGCGTGCTTTGTCGGCTGAGTCAAAGAATGCGCCGTGGCCGATCACAGAACAGTGGTCGGCTACGACGTGGCACCGTAGCGTGTTGGAGGCGCGCTACGATGACCAATTCGTCAAACTACGTCGCGCGCTCGGTATCATCGCCGGGACGAAAATCGTCACAACATGATGCTCTGGTCGTTTAGTAGCGCCAATCACTGATGGTTGTAGCCGGTCCCAAAAGCATAGCCTAAGCCCGGGCAAAATTCGTTCCAGCCTGTCGAATAGTCATAGGTCGGGTAGCAGCCGTAACCGATCCCATAACCATAGCCGCCCAAACCGAGGGCTGCGCTCCCGTAGAGAGGACGACTCCAGCCCCAACCTGCCCAGTCCCAACCGCCGTAGCCATAGGGCGCGTAGTCGTAATAGCCGTAACCATAGGGGGCGTAGCTGTAACCGGGGTACACCACCTGGGCCGATGCGGCACCCGCCGAAAGCGCCAAAGTGGCTACTCCAAGAACAAGCTTGTTCATAAATTCCTCCGTGACGAAACTTGGCCCCTCACTCGACGCCCGAAGCATTAAATGAACAGATGGCTGGCTGATAAATCTTTGACCTGCATCAAAAAACTCCTCATCGCGCTTAGTGCGCGAATGACCGTCGGAACATGAGCTTCAACTGCCACAAGCTGGAGGATCAGCGCCGCGAAGCTGCTGAGAAGGACGCGGCGAACCGGCGCCCGACGGATCGCGGAGAATATCGCCAAGTTGCCGGGAGCTTTTGCACGAGCCGTAGTCGCTTAATAAGAATGGCGCCTCGGATGCTTAGTCGACAGATATAGTCCCGGCGAGCCCTGGTATTGCGGATTGGCTCCGCACGACCCGCCAACGCCGCTAAGAGCGGCTAAACATTGTTGAAATGTTACGAACCCACAATTCGTGAAGCCGCCTTCTTGATCATTGTAATAGGCGCACCACGGATAGTTTTGCGCCTCAGCGGGGTTTTCGATGCAGACGACGGCCGCGAAAACTCCCATGATGACTGGCAAAAGCCTCATGGCTAACTCCTATCCGCCTCAGGCTGAAAACCCCGGCGCCCCATATTTTATTTCCAGCGCCGCGCGGCGCGGCGGATTGCGGGCAATATCGCCAAGCTGGCGGAGCTAGTGCGGCAGCACAGTAACTAACGCTGCAGCGGCTGCTGTGATGGCGACAGCAACGGCCAAGAATAGCCAACCTACAGTGTCGATTTGGGGTTCGCGCTCAGGGCGGCGCGCCTCGTGCAAGTCTGACATTTCAGACCTCCTGCGCGGCCACTCACCCAAGCCTAAATTACCATGATTCCAAGCGCGCAGGTACTAGCTTCTGTTCGCGGCTCTCTATCGAGAGACCTGCAGGCTCGGTTACGAGGGAATTGTCTCGAAACGACTTGGCTCAACTTATTGGTCCGGGCGTTCGACTTTCGAGATGATCGACGATGCCTTCAAAGCCCATGCAATCCCGGCCCGATCCTGTGATCGGCCGATAAGATCGCTGATCTGCGGAATATATTTCGGGATGCTTACAGTGGTTGGCTGGAGATTGAGCAAGAGGCTGCCTAGTAGCGGCGGTGCCGAACGCTATTTGGAGACTTCTTCTTTAGATGCTGTGTCGGCTGCGCTGAATGCGGAGACTGCGGAAGTTGCGGCTGGAAACCTCCACAGGCACAGCCACAGCTACAACCACAGCCGGCACCGCATCCGGCGGCCAGCCTCAGTCTTTGAGAGAGCGGTGGTAGTCCGGCATTTTCTTTATCGAAGACATAAAACGTCGCCAAACTGACGTCGGAGATTTCCTCCTCACCAAGAAAGATTTCGTGGATGGGCGAGGGCGGCGGAGTATTCGCCGACGCCTCGCTGGTTGAGGCGCACGCCCCGCTTGCCATCGAGAGAGATACGCCAAACCCTAAGGCGGGTAAGGGTTTGCTCCGACGATTGGCTTTCGGGGAGCGCTTCGACATTGGTCAATACTTGCCCGGCGGTCGGTACATTGTCGCCTCTGGGTCTCGCAACCACAATCGGGGACCATGGCTAACAACCCAAACTTATTCGGCCAACCGGCTTATTCTACGACGAAGCGTTTGATAGTTCGCCATCAGGTCGTTCATTGTCGCAAGTAGTTTTAAAGCTTGCTCGGGGTTGCGGCTTTTCGATTTATCTGTCTCGACTAATTCGAGTTGCTTGTAGATCAATTGTCTAAGTGCGGCCATATGGCGATCTATTCTGTCCAATCGCTGCCGGGTAAGAGTGGACTTTTCTGCCTCATGCAACAACAATTTGAGCAGCGTTGAGCGCGTCAGCTCGTCAACGCTGCTTTCTAATGGATTGAAAGGCGCTAAGCCTTCGCGACGGGTGACATGGTCCATGGGCCGTCCCTCCTACGGCCCATCCCCCCAGTAGATTATTAATGCACAGATGCGGGGCTTTGTACAAGTTTGTGCTGTAGTTGGTTGCACCGCATTTGCCGGGCGCTAATGAGGGGTTAATCGGGAGAACTCTCGGACGGGAATTAGGAAATGCACAATAGTCCACAAGTAATCCACAAGTGAGCTTTTGCAGTGCAGAAAGACTTGATCAATCGGTTGGCTCGGCGCGGGCTTCGATCAGCTTAGCGCGGTTGCTCGGTTTTACGTTTGGTTTGACACAGATCCCCAAAGCTCGTCCCAATCGGCACCCGAAATATCGGTTACACGCCCATCCTTTTCGAAGAACTTGTTCGGCACCTGGAACATCGCCAGCATCAGCCCCCCTTCGGGCGTCCAGGCGACGTGACGGCTGCCGGCCTCGCGCCAGACGAATTCGCCTGGACCGACGCTGAGCCCCTTGGCCGGACCTTCTTTGTCGACGAGCTTTCCCTCAAGGACATAGGTCTGCTCAATCTTGACGTGCTCGTGGTCCGGCAGCGTGGCGCCGGGCGCGAATTTCATCAAGGCAGTGACGAGACCGGTCGCCTTGTCGAGGAGGAGGCCCTTGACCTCGCAGCCGGGAAACCGGGTCTTCTTCCATTCCATATCCGCGGGGCGCACCACATGCGAATGCGTGTCGGGCGTGTCGTGCTTGGATTTTGTCGTCACGGCATCCATGGTTTCCTCCTCGACATCTTGGGCACTGTCCTGAGCACTTCCCTGGCGGCTTTTCTGAGCGCCTGGGCGTCGGCGCTTAAGCATCATAGTCGATCCCGGATAAAGCGAAACGGCACTGGATGACGGTTGCTACATGCCGCCTTCGCGGATCGGCGGCTGGAACGCGAGCCCGGTATCCCAGGGAAAATCGATCCACGTGTCTTGCGAAACTTCGGTGATGAACGTGTCCACCATCGGGCGGCCCATTGGTTTGGCATAGACGGTGGCGAAATGGGCGCTTGGCAAAATTCCACGCACCACGCGCGCAGTCTGACCGGTATCAACGAGGTCGTCTACGATCAACACGCTGGCGCCCTCGCCGCCGCCACGTGCGATGACGCTCGGTGCCACATCTTTGAGAATTTTCAGGTCAGTCTGGCGGGTGTGGCTGTAGCTGAAAACGCACACGGTCTCGATTACACGGATGTCGAGTTCGCGCGCCACAATCCCGGCCGGCACGAGACCGCCGCGGGTGATGCAGACGATTGCTTCGAAGGGCCCCGCCCCGGCGAGCCGCCAAGCCAATGCGCGAGAGTCGCGGTGGAACTGATCCCAAGAAACCCGGAAAATCTTTGTCGGGTCGATGGGCCGGTCTGGTTGGGACTCTCGCATCGTGCAATTGCGTTGTGTTGTTCGCGCGGCTTCACCGCTGGCGCCGCGGCGGTCGCTTACGGCCATCCCTACCCTTTGCCGCAACCAAGGGCCAGTCCTGGCCAATCGCCTTGCAACTCTGCGAAGGACGCCGTCCGACCTTACAAAGTGTTGATCCATTCGATCACTTTGCCGCGGGCCGCCACCGGTGTCGTAAGATGGCCGGCAAAGACTTCGACATATTTGCTTTTCGGGTTCTTGGCGAGCGCATCGAACGCATATTCAGGACCGCGGCGGTCAATTGGATCGAGCTTGCCGACGACCCAGAGCAGCGGCACCGGCGACGCGCCGGCGCCGATGACGGCGGCGTTCTTGGGAATGACTGCCGGTCCATCCGGATCGAACCAGCTGAGATAGACGATCGGGGTAGCGGTTGTGGTCAATGGAATGCCTTGCGCCATATCGGGAAAACTCTGCGCCACATCGCCCTTGCCTTCGGCTATCAATTCTTTGGCTCGCGCCACACCGTCGCTGACGAAACTGCGCATGTTGCCGACTTCGGGCAGATGCCCGGGAGCGATCGCGACCACGCCGGCGACGTCGGGGTGACGCGCGGCATAGCCGATGGCCGCATTGGCGCCGAGTGAATGGCCGATAATGACAATGCGGCGCGCACCGCCCGCTCTCAGTCCGGCGACCGCAGTATCGATTTCGCCGAGCGCTTGCTCGTAGGTTGCATCATAGCGGCGATGAAACGACCACGGCATTTCCGGCATCACGACCAGTGCACCCTCGTCCTTCAATCCGCTGATGATTCCACCGTTGAGCCCGCCCGGCCAGCCAGCTTTGCCGTGCAGATAAACGACCCCCAGGTCATGCAGATTAGCCACCGGCTCAGCTGCGGAAATCTCCGGCGCGAACAGAAAACCGAACGCTATAACGGCGGCGGCGGTAAGAGAAATGGCGCGGCGGCGATTCATGCACCAAACATCGTCAGTGTCGAACAAGGGAGGTCGTGAATTATGGATGCGGCGGGGTGCCAAGATTCAGGCCTTGGCAAGCTCTGCTTTGACGCGAACCAACATGCCCTCGACGGCATCTTTGGCGGCCGCGAGCTTTAGCGCATCGCGCGAACGTATCACCACATTGGTATTGGCTAGATTCTTCTCGTCTACGAATGGATATGAGCCGATCACCACATCGGCGTGTTTCTTCGCGATCGCGCCGAGCTCGGTGCCGATGTCGCCCTCGCGGCAATCGGCGCGGATCGTCTCCGAGAGCATCTTCGCGCCAGTTTTGAGCTGCGGGGCCACATAGTCGAGCATCGCTCGCATAACGCTAGGAATACCGGCCATGACGATCACATTGCCGATCCGAAATCCCGGCGCGGCGGAGATTTTGTTCAAGACCAGCGTCGCGCCTTTCGGCACGCGTGTCATACGCATGCGCGCCTCGTTCATTACCCCGCCGGTTTGCGCTATACGCTCGCGCATCAGCTCAACGGCGTGGGGGTGATGTTCGAGGGCTACGCCAAAAGCCTTGGCCACGCATTCGGCGGTGATATCGTCGTGGGTTGGCCCGATGCCGCCGGTCGTGAACAGGTAAGTGTAACGCGACCGCAACGCATTGACCGCAGCAATGATTTCCGGCTCCTCGTCGGGGACAATGCGGACTTCTTTTAGGTCGATGCCAACGTCGGTCAAAAAATCGGCAATGTAACCGATGTTCTTGTCCTTGGTCCGGCCGGAGAGAATTTCATCGCCGATCACCAGCACCGCGGCAGTGATAACGCCGTCATTGTTGGCCGCGCGTGTAGCCATGCTGTCGGTCATGCCGGGTCTCCGTGCCGGCGTCTCCTGTAGCGCGACGGCGCGCGCTGCTCAAGCGCACACGCGGCAAGATGCAAGGCCTCGTCGCGCGACCTTCGCAGGCGGCCTCGGGATTGCGCTTGTCTTTAAGGATAGGTCGGCGGCATGCCGGGATAGCCGAGAATATCGCTTCGCTTTTGCAGGTATTCGTCGCGATCGATCTCACCGCGGGCATAGCGCGTGGCAAGCACTTCGAGGACGGTGCCAGCACGCGGGTCCCGCATCGCCAGCTTGCGCAGCCGCTTTCGCCATTTGTGTTGCACGTACCAGGCCGTAGCGGCGATGACGATGCCTACGATCAGGATGGGTTCGAGCATGGTCGATCTGGGCGCGCGCTCCCCCATCCGTATAACGGGGCAGCGCCTTTTGCGGTTCCTTAACCGCCGGCAAGACCGGGTCGGCCGGCGCTGGGAAACAGATTGAGGCGGATTTGGCCGCGACCAAAGCAATCATTGGCGGCCTCGTCCATGATCCAACGCCTCGCAACATCTCGCCCGGCCGGCCGCCGACAATGCTATACAAGCTCCAAGGGTGAGTGGCGCAATCCATGACCTATTGCGGTGGAATTCTGGTCCGGGAAGGCCTGGTGATGTTCGCCGATACGCGGACCAATGCCGGGGTCGACAACATATCGACCTTTCGCAAGCTGCACATCTTCAAGGACCCGAAAAAGCGGGTGATGGCGATTGCCTCAGCGGGCAACCTTTCGATCAGCCAGTCCGTGGTCAGCACCTTGACTGAGGGTTACGATAATCTGGAGACCGGCGAGCACGAAACCCTGATGAACTCGCCGACCTTATTCCAGGCCGCGCGCCGCGTTGGCCATGTCGTGCGCACCATTCACGCCACCGAGGGCAAGGCGCTCGAAGGATCCGATGTCACGTTCGACGTGTCTTTTCTGTTCGGGGGGCAGATCATGGGCGAGCGCATGCGCTTGTTCATGATCTACTCTGCCGGCAACTTCATCGAATGCACGGTCGATACGCCCTATCTGCAGATCGGCGAGCACAAATACGGCAAGCCAGTGCTCGACCGCGCCATCAACTACGAAATGGACATCTACGATGCGCTTAAAGTCGGATTGATCTCGATCGACTCGACCTTGCGATCGAATCTCTCAGTCGGCTTGCCGATTGATCTTATGGTGTTGCGGCGCGACACCTGCGATCCGGAACTGATCTACCGTATCGAGCCTGGTGAGCCCTATTTCACCGATTTGCGCGAGCGCTGGTCGGCGGCGCTGCGCGCGGCCCATATCGGCATTCCGCGCCCGCCTTATGCCAGCCGGCGCTGACGCCGAATTTCTCAAGTCCAGCAAAGCCGGTCGTTATCGGTTTACTAGCCGTTAACGATAGCCGGCAAGGCGCGAAGGTGTTGAGACTGCCGACCAGCATTTGTTTTTGCGCGCTGCCGTGTGCATTCGATGCAAGGCTATCGATTTGGCAGGCCGGGTGACCGCCGCTCAATAGCCATCCCCGATCGTCGGCTAGCGGCGAGTACGGAATCACCAAAGAGGGATTGCCGCAGCGCATAGCCTTCGCCACTATCGCCCCCGCGACGATAGGAGGGAGGATACCGATGGCGGAGCGGAAAGTTGCATTGGTAACGGGTGCGGGAACAGGCGTGGGGCGCGCGGTGACGCTTGCCTTGATGCGTGAAGGCTACGCCGTGGTGCTGGCCGGCCGACGCCAGGAACTGTTGGAGGCGGTCGCCAAAGAAGGCGCGCAGACCCCGGGCGAAGCGCTGACCGTGACTGCCGACGTCGCCAATCCGGAATCGATCAAAGCACTGTTCGCCAGGACCAAACAAACCTATGGACGCCTCGATGTCCTTTTCAATAATGCCGGCATTGGCGCGCCGGCAATGCCGATTGAAGACTTAGCGCTCGACAAATGGCAGGCCGTCGTCGCCACCAACCTTACCGGCCTGTTCTTGTGCACGCAGGAAGCGATAAAGATCATGAAAGCGCAGCAGCCGCGCGGCGGCCGCATCATCAACAACGGCTCGATCTCGGCGCATACGCCGCGGCCGCATTCCGCCGCCTATACCGCGACCAAACATGCGGTCACCGGACTGACAAAACAGACCGCGCTCGACTGCCGCGGGCATGACATCTGCTGCGGCCAAATTGATATCGGCAATGCCGCAACGCCTCTCACCGAACGCATGGTGCAAGGCGAAGGCGTGCTGCAGCCCGACGGCCGCAAAATGATCGAGTCGCGCATGGCGGCGGAAGATATCGGCCGCGCTGTCGTATACATGGCCGGCCTGCCGCTCGACACCAACGTGTTGTTTATGACCGTGATGGCCAATCTGATGCCTTATGTCGGACGCGGGTGATTCCAACGATGCTGAGCGAGTGGCACGACTGGCATGATTTTTATCTGCTAATCAAGGCTGGAGCTATAGTTCGACATCTAAGTGATTTCAATGACTTAACTCATTTTTGTGTCCGCTCGTATGTCGCGTATGTTGCGTGATTTTTCCTAATAATTTCAATGGGTGCAAATCAGTGTCGGCGGCTCCACGCGACATAGATGCGACATACGCGACACGAAAGCGGGGTCGCGCGCCGTTTCCCGCCGCCTCGATTATGACTTGCGTCGCGACAGAGCCATCACCGCCGCCGAAAACATGCCGACGATCAGAAGGCCCAGCACGATGTAATCAAAGTGCATGGCGTCATCCCCACCATGCCCAAACGTAGCGCGTTATCGGGATACCAATGTGACAGAACGCCGTGACTGAACGCCGCTTCCCTCCCCCGTGGTACGTCGAGGATATTGGTGCCGCCTTCGTCGTGAAGGACAGCGCGGGACAGCAACTTGCCTATGTCTATTTTGAGGATGAGCCGGGGCGGTGATCGGCGGCGAAATTACTCACCAAAGATGAGGCGCGAAGGATCGCCGTGAACGTTGCCGGGTTGCCAGAGCTACTGAAGTCGCAGCCTCATTGGCGCTAACCGCTCACGAAAGCTTTTTGGTGTGCCGCGCGTCACGGAGGAAATTGCTGAAAGGGGGTATTGATATCGTGCCGGGCTAATTCCAAGCATTGAAAAGGGGCGACCTATGAACTCGGCAACAGACCTCTCGACGACAACCTCACTCTCGGCGACAACCTCACATCAGATATCCCCACGCTCTCTGTACTTTTGGTTCGCGTTAGCCTTGTTTGGGCTGGCCTTGGTTGGGGGGTTGCGCTCTCGTACCATATGAACATGATGAACATCATCGACGCTTATGTCGGCCCGTGACTTTGGCAAAATGACCTTCGCGTAAATTTCCAAGCCCTCGGCGTTTCCCGCGTCGGGGGCTTTCCAGCTCATTCCCCATTTGCGGCGTCGCGCGGTGGATTGCGTCGAGTATCGCCAAGCTGCCCGATGTCTTACGCAAATAAAAAGCCCCGACGATTGCCGGGGCTAGTGCAGGAGCACTAACTGGAGCGCGTGTATGAAGAATAGGCACCGCGTCAGTCAGGCTGTCAGTAAGCTTATCTGCTCACGGGCGGCCAGGCGCAAGATATTAAATCGGGTGCGGCGAAATGCGGCGAACATTGCCAAGCTGCCGGAGTTATTGCGCCAGCCGTGACGCGCGGAAGCGTAGGAAGATTGGGGTCGCCGAGGGAGCGCTCGGGAACAAATTTCTCGGCGGCCGTGTTCTACTTAGGTGAAGCGCACTTTCGCCGACATTGCGACTGCTGTCGCCCGTCAGTCTGGGCGACCGATTACGTTTTTGCTGGCAGTATTCATTATCATTGTGTGGGCGGTTACGGGTCCCATATTCCATTACTCCGACACCTGGCAACTGATTATCAATACAGGAACGACAATCATTACTTTTCTGATGGTCTTTGTTATTCAAAACACCCAAAATCGCGATAGCGCGGCGGTCCAAGCAAAGCTTGACGAGCTTATTCGCGTGAGCGCTGCACAGAACACATTAATCGGCATTGAACACCTCACCGAAGACGAGATTTCCGACATTCGCGAGAAGTGCTTCGCGCGCGCAAATAAAGCGGCGAATGGGGCGCAGAAGAACGCGAACAGGAAGGCGCGAGCAGCTATCAACAAGACCGTTTAGGAAGACCAATCAATAGAGCGGTTGCCGATCGCAAGGTCAAAAATCCGGTGATCAGATTTGGCCCATCAATGCCAGAATGATCACGATCACCAGTATAAGCCCCAGGCCGCCGCCCGGATAATAACCCCAACCGGAGCTATAGGGCCAAGTCGGCAAGGCGCCGATTAACAACAAGATCAGAATGATAATCAGAACGGTCGATAACATGGTGTTGGCCTCGTGTTTTCCTCCCCCGGGAGGGCGCCTGGTTCCGGAATGTGGGACCAGGCGCCTCTGTAAATATGCGTCTCTTGTTTTAACCTCTATCGACCGACATCTACGCCAACTCCCGCTGGTCCGCGGAATTCAACGCCTCGATGATGGTAATGGTCGGAATCCCTGTCCCGCATGTAGAGGCGGTCATTTCTCTGTACACACGTGGATCGACAGACGTCTCCATTGCAGACTTTATGACAAACACGATCCGCGCTGGCGGGAACTGCTAGCAGCACAGTAGCTGTAAAAGCGGCAGCGGTTCCCATAAGCGTAATTGAGCGCATGTTCTATCTCCTTTTGGTCCCAAACAACGATGCAGGGTCAACCGGAGTTCCTGAAAACAATTTTCGATTCGGAGAACATTTTTTGGGTTCCTCACGGAACAACTTTCCTCAATACGTCTTCACCTGCATCGGTGTGGTGAAGTCACTGCTTCGTCTTTCGTGAGCAGCTTTGGCCGAGCGGATGTCCGCTAAGTGCCAAAAGGCGGACATCTACCAATTATTATCAGGAACGTTAGGCATCCTGGCGGCTTCTTCTTAAGTTATGGCGCATGCGTTAGGCGCGCTGGAAACGACAATCGGTCGAATTTTGAAATCGGCCTGGTCCCGGATTCCGACGGGTCTTGCGCATTATCTGAATGCCCGCAAGGTCCTCCGCGGGGCCATCTCAAAACAAAGCCGGCAAGGGCTCGATTGGTTGAATTTCTTCCTTGCCGACATTCAAACTGGCTTCGGCGCGTTCGTCGCTTTTTATCTTTCGGATTTGGGCTGGGACAAAGGTCACGTGGGGCTCGCTTTGTCCGCTGGTACTGTCGCCGGCCTGATCGCGCATATTCCCGGCGGAGCCATTGTCGATTGGGCGCCGTGGAAACGCGGCCTGGCTGCATTCGGGATTGTCATGATCGGAGCGTCTGGCCTGATCTTGGCTCTCGCTCCGACTTTCGCTCTAGTCTTTGCCGCCGAAATTTTGCACGGGATCAGCAGCGGCATCGTCACACCCGCAATTGCGGCACTCAGCCTCGGTCTTGTCGGACGCGGCGCCATGTCGACGCGGACGGGACGCAACAACGCATTCGATGCCGCCGGGAATGCCCTCACCGCCGGCGCAATGGGTGCCGCCGGGCAGTACATTTCCAAGAGCGCAATATTCCTCGGGGCAGTAGCGTTGTGCATTCCAGCGCTGTTCGCGCTCGGTTTCATACGCAGCGATGAGATCGACTACGCGCGGGCTCGCAATGCGGGGATTGGCCATCGAGCTGCAAGTTTCCAGCGCATTTTTGATCTAAGCAAAGATCTGAAGCTGTACGTTTTTGCGGCCTGCATTTTCTTGTTCCAGCTTGCCGACGCTTCGATGCTTCCTGTCATCAGCCAGGACTTGGCGCAAGACAAAAATCAATCTGCATCGCTGCTTATGGCTGGCCTCATCGTCACTCCTCAGATCATAACCGCGACGTTGTCGCCGTGGGTCGGCTACTACGCCGAAAAATTTGGTCGCAAGCCCCTGCTGTTGGCTGGCTTCGGCGTTGAGACGTTGCGCGCGCTACTATTTGCCTTTGACACGAGTTATCCCATTCTCATTGTCGGCCAATGTCTAGGAGGAATTAGCGCAGCTGGTGTTACTGTCGTAACGATTTTGATGATTGCTGATATGACGACTGCGACGGGACGTTTTAATCTTGTTCAAGGATTCATTGGAACTGTGATTGCTATTGCGGCGGCGATCAGCACCGGCACTACTGGCTTTCTCTTTGAAAAATTCGGTCATTTGCCCGGATTTTTAGTCCTTGGTGCAGCGGCTGCGGCCTCCACCCTCCTGTTCTGGGCTGCGCTAACCGAAACAAAGCCAGGCAAATATCTGGATTGAAAAGCCTTCCGGGGTTCAATGTAAAAATCTCGAAGGCGCCCAACTGCCGTTCAACTTCGCGCTCATTCACGCCGCTTGGAACGCGAAGGAAATTGCCGGCTTGATCGCGGATTACGAAGCGGCTCTGCCGCCTGATGGTTGGCCCAATTGGGTGTTAGGCAATCACGATCAACCCCGCATTGCCGCAAGGGTTGGCGGCCGCCGCGCCCGAACAGCCGCGATGCTGTTACTCACGTTGCGCGGCACTCCCACAATGTATTACGGCGACGAAATTGGGCTGGCGCGTGTCCCAATTCCGCGAAGTCTGGTGCAGGATCCATGGGAAAAGAATGAACCGGGACTGGGCGTTGGCCGCGATCCTTGGCGGACGCCGTTGCAGTGGGATGACTCTGAAGGCGCGGGCTTCACCCCGGCGACACCGTGGCTGCCGCTCGATCAAGATTACCCCCGCAACAATGTTGCCGCGCTCAAGCGCGACCCGCGTTCGCTCCTTTGTCTTTATCGCCGGTCCGACGGCACCATCGCGCATTGAGCAATGGTGCTATTCGCGTGCTCGCGGTCGAGAACGATATTCTTTGTTATGAGCGATCTTGCGACGGCGAAAGGTTGGTGATTGCGCTCAATTTTGGGGCCGAGGACGCTCATATAGAAGTACCCCAGGTGATCGGCGCAACGGCGTTGCTGTCGACATTCATGGATCGCGCCGGCGCGGCGACGGATTCCCGACTGCGGCCCAATGAAGGAATTATTTTCGCTGGGGCATCATGAACGCCGTAAACCTAGCCTGTCAGAATTCCCGGCGTTTCGGCAGGTAGTCAAGCCCGCCGACTCGATACCAACGATATCCATATGCCTCGAGACAGACCCGGTGCTTGCCGTTTGGCAACCTGTCGCTGTGATTCTCTGACAACAAGCTAATCAGCCTGTCTCCGTCGTTCTCACCCCGACCCGTCGCGAATTCCAACTCGCGCGGCTCGGACGCGAGATTGTGCAGGGTCAAAACCGAATTGTTGCGCCAATCATAGCGTACGGCAAAAATGGATTTATCGCCAAGGTCCAACACTTTGAAATCACCCCAGCCGATTTCGGGCACCTCCTTGCGCATACGAATAATACGCTCGGTCCAGTTCAGCATCGAATTGGGATCGCGGCGCTGGTCTGCCGCATTCACGTGCTGATAACCGTAGGGACCGTCATCTATCACCGGCACGATGGGCTTTTTGTTTTTCGTAAATCCGCCGTGCGGCTCACCGGACCACTGCATCGGAGTACGGCAGCTTGTCCGCTCGGGCAATGCGAGATTGTCGCCCATTCCCAGCTCGTCGCCATAGCGGAGCACGGGCGTGCCCGGCAATGTGAACATCAGGCTGTAAGCCAGTTCGATACGACGCCGGTCGCCGCCTAGCATCGGCGCCAGCCGCCTTCTGATGCCGCGGTCGTAGAGTTGATCTTGTGGATTCGGCCCAAACGCCGCGAACACCGTTTGCCGCTCCTTCTCGGTCAAGCGGCCAAGATCGAGCTCGTCGTGGTTGCGCAGAAAATTACCCCATTGGCTCGTCGGAGGCCGAGTCCTGGTTTTGTTCATCGCTTTGGCCAAAGGCCGTGCATCGGCCGAGGCCATGGCGTAGAACAAAAATTGGTTGACCTGAAAATTAAACATCATCTGCATCCGATCGCCCTCCGTTCCGAAATAGTTCAGATCGGTGCGCGGCAAGACATTCGCCTCGGCAAGGATGATCGAATCGCCGACTCGCCATTGCAGAAATTCGCGGAATGAGCGCAGCATCTCGTAATGCTCACGCGGTTTGCGGATACCGGCCCCCTTGCTACTGATCACAAAAGGGACCGCGTCCATGCGAAAACCCGAGACGCCAAGCTGAATCCAAAAACCCATGATCTTGAGGATTTCAGATTGCACGGCGGGATTTAAGGTATTGAGATCCGGCTGAAAATTATAAAACCGGTGAAAATACCACTCCCTGGCTACGGTATCGTGGCTCCATGTCGATTTCTGCACCCCTGGGAAGACCATTCCTTTGTTGGCCTTCGGCGGGCGCTTTTTTGACCAGATATACCAATCGCGATATTTCGACCGAGGGTCGCGCCGCGCTTCTTGAAACCATTCATGCTCGTTGGATGTGTGGTTGACCACGAGATCGATAATGACGCGAATGCCGCGCTGCGCAGCAGCGTGAGTGAATTCAACGAAATCGCCGAGCGTGCCGTAGACTGGATTGACATCGAAATAATCTGAGACATCGTAGCCGTCGTCGCGTCCCGGAGAGGTTTGGAACGGCATCAGCCAAATCGCGGTGACGCCGAGTCCGTGCAAATAATCCAGACGACGCATGAGTCCCTGGAAATCACCGACGCCGTCGCCATTAGCGTCCATGTAGGTGCCGACTGACAGGCAATAGACGACAGCATTCTTGTACCAGAGGTCTTTGATCATTTGATTGCGCGAGGTCGCCTGTCGGCAGCCTAACAGGACGCGCGGATTCACGAGCGGTTCCCGCCTGCGGTGACTTCACCCGTTCCGCATGCTAACTCCGTGCCGTGACAGACGAAGGGCTCTTAGGCGGTACAGGTTTTTGACCAGAGCCGCACGCCTTTCATCTTCGAGCTTTATCGCATCCCTTATTTCCTCATGCGTCCGCTCGAAGAGCGTTGTTGGTGCGCCTCAGACATGGCATTAACCGTGCAGGCCGCCAAGCAAGCAAATCAGAAGAATAATCGGCAACGGAATGCCGATAAGCCAAAGCAACAATCCGCGTCCCATAATTGGTATTCCTACGTCGCGTTACATAAGCTGAACGCAACAACGATCTCGCAGCTGCATCGTTCCGATGGCATATCGCTCTTCTAGCGCTGCTCGCTTCAAAGTTGTCGCGGGTCCTAGCTCGCGCACTCACAGGAACTAACAATTGACGTCAAACGTTATGGACCTGAGAAATAATTCCACGATCTGTCGGCATTTCGGCGTAACACGCGAAGAATTGGAACGCGCCGTTGAGCGAGTTGGCAATTCCGCCGCAAGCGTTCGGAAAGAGCTGCGAAATCTAGTCTCTAATCATCAATAATATCTGAGCGCCGCAACAAAACACTCTGGCCGGATCGGTGTGAAACGGGGCTTCTCGGCCACATTGGACGCGCCCCAAAACGGAATGTCTCTTTTGCCACGCGTCCGCTAAATCTCTGACAACCGACAAAAAGGTCTCAGCTAGGGAACGTTCATTTTCTGCTCGGCGTTGTTGGTCCAATATCGAAGGAGGTATCAGATGAAAACTGCAATTACGATCTTTGCAATAACTTTACTCGCCGCGACTTCGGCGGCAGCTGAGTCAGCGAAATCATTTGCTCCTGGGCATCACGCGAAAGGAATTCACGGAGCGTCATATTACGCGCCAGGGCACGAGAAAAAGCGTCTGCACATGCAAAGTGCACGCGCAGTCACACCAGGTCATTTGAAGCATTATTGATTTCGTCGGCGAGCGGAGCCGGTCTTGGGATCCAAGATCGCCCGCTCCACTTTGGAGTGTCTGAGAAAAGATCGGATGCAGGGGAAATTGATCTCCGTTTCACATCGCATTGACAGTCGTGTGCCGAGCAGCACGGGAGGATGCAATGGCCAAGAAAGATAAAAGATCAAAAAAGGCAAGGAAGCTGGCTAGGGAGGTGAAGAAAGAGAAGAAAAGTCTAACACCGAGGTAGATAGGTCGGATGTGAAACCACCTTCCCCTTTTTCTTCGTAGAGTTATCGCGTGAGTGGCTGCCACCACGGCCGCGCCTCGGGACAACTTAGATGTCCGCCATAAGCGGACATCAGCCGTCTCACTCGATCACCTCGTCCGCACGGCCAAGCAGAGGCATGGCGAATTTGAGGCCGGTGGGCCTTGGCAATTAGTGTCGCAAACCTTTTACCGCCGCCAGAATGCGGACCAACTAAGGGGGCCTATCGGCGGCGCATTACATTCTTCGCGGCCGCGCGGCGAGCTTTGTAGAAAGTTAGGACTGGCAATGGCCAGAGCACAACCCGAAGTCAATGCATAGTCCGATAGCGGGTACGCGCGCCCATCTGTGACTCATCGCGAGGCCAAGTTGACGTTGCCCATTACCCAGATTGCCACAACCGCAACGAGCCCTGCACTGGCGAACACTCCCGATACTACGGCCGCGCTAAATAGAATCACTCCTAGTGCATACGCGATCCTATTGAGTGCCCATCGTATTACTCCGATGAAGCGGCCGAACACCCAATAGAACGCATATAGGATGAGCAAAAGCACTAGAACAAGCACTACAATCTTGAAGATCGGAGCACTGCCCAGTTGCGTACCAAGAAGCCGCGAGACCTGGCTGATGCCCCACAGGCACCCGAACACAATCACGTCGACGAGCCAGCCAAATCCCTGTTTAAGCCATGCACCAAATTCCCGAATCAGGTGCTCCATGGACAAGTCCCATCGTTTGTCCCCAGCCACTAACGCTACGGCAACGAATATGTTTCAAAACGCCCTGGCGCATAGAGGATGAGCCGGGATGCGGCACAGTCTCTGCACCCCAATTGGTGTCGCTCCCTATTCAATCGATGTGATTTGTGCCTGCTTAGTTTCATGTTCAGACAGCACACCGCCGAGGGTCACGCCAACTAAAAACATCACGGCAAACAACACAGCAATCACGCCATCATTTCGTGGCGCACTAAGTCTTCGCATTTGCTTGTCCAAAAGTTCCCGGTCGTGTCGGTCCATTTTTACGTCCCCAATTTTTGTCGATGCAGAACGCAACGAAACAAAACGCAACAAAACGGTCGCCGTTCCCTGATTGTCGGGAACATTAGTGCGTTCCTTAATTTCAGGCTGAAAGATAAGCATTTAATCAACTGGGCTGCGGAGAACAGGTGTCAGTCAGTCGCTTGGCGCAGTCCTGTGCTTGTTTTAGTAGTACAACCTCATGTCGATAGATGCGACGCACAACGACCGTTGTGCCTTAGTGCAGCTTCGCCGTTAACTCTGCCGGCTATTGATCAAACGCAAACTGCGAAATAGACGTGCCAGCTTCTGCCCGGTGCTGTCCGACACGACAAGCAGGTATCCAACTCCTTGACGAAAGCGGGGTTCAGCGAAAAAAGCCCCGGCGTTTAACCGGGGCTAAATACCGACGTTGTTACGGGCGCGGCCCGCTCGTTCTTATGTCTGTCTAGCCGATGCAGACGTTAATCGGACGCCAAGCCCAGGCTCCGGGCGCGATGTTCATCCACGCCCAGGCAGTGCAGTCATCCCAGGCGTTCAGGAACACCCATTCGCCGTTAAAGAAACGGCGGAAGCGGAAATGGCGTCCATGTTCGAAAAAGTCGCCACTGACGACGCCGCGATGTCGGAAATCCGCACCGTGGTTGCGATCAACATCGCGTCCAATTCGGTTGTCACGGTCGAACTTGCCGCGATCAACATCGCTCTGACGGTTGTAAAGGTTGCGGCTCCCGCGCTCCTGATTGTAGAGCGTGCGGCCTTGCGGCCCCTGGGCGAAGTTCGCGCGTTCTGATGGTCCACGAGACATATTCGACGGGCCAGACGGTCCGCGCGACATGCTGCTGAAGTTTGATGGACCGGACGGGCCGCGCGACATCGACGGCGCTCCGCCAGGACCACCGCCACCGCCCACGTAGGCGCTCATACCGCCACCGCCACCGCCCATACCACCACCGCCACCGCCGCCGTGATGTTGAGCGTATGCGCTTGTCGCGAGAACAAGCGCAACCGCAGTTGTGAATACGAACTTTTTCATTGTTGTTCCTCTCATTGTTGTTTCCAGCGACATTGACTCGTCTCCCCTAATAACAACGAAGAGAGCCATAGGGTTCGGCAAGCATCGAACAATTTGCCGCTTCGCGCGCAATTCTGAACACGCCGTTCAAGATTCATTCATGCAACTGCCAACCTTAGTTCCGCGTTGTTTCTCTGGAAACCAAGGAGAAGCAATCATGCGAACATTAGGGAAAATCGCTGCGACATTAGGTGTTATTGGCGCAATCGCGGCCAGCAGCACAGTCCCAGCCGCAGCTTGGTACGGTCATCATCATGGTTACTACCATCATCACTATGGCTACCATCATCACCGGCATTACTACGCTTATTACCCGTACCATCATCATCACCATCATTACCGGCACCACTGGTATTAGTTCGCAGTAGTCAAGGAACTGAAGCAGGAAACGAAATGTTTCTAAATTTGTTGGTGGTCGCTCGGCCCCGCTGTAAATGGCGTCGGGGCCCTTTTCATTTACTTAACAGCTCTGGCAACTTTGCTATATTCGCCGCAAGTCGCCGCGCTTTATCTTTGGTGAACAACTTGCTTGCCGAGCGTGAGGGGATTTGTTTCGATAGCGGCTAGCTTTAGCGCTGCGCGATCTGACGCCAAACACTGGCCATTTTCAGATACAGCGCGTGTTTCTCAGGCGAATGCGGACGGAGCGCCTCACATGTCCAACATCGATACGCTGCTCACTCGCAACGCCGCCTTCGCGGCCAGCGACGCGCGCCGCAACACGCCACGCCTTCCGTTCCTTCCCCACAAGGGACTGTTCGTGATCACCTGCATCGACCCAAGGGTCGATCCGGCAGACTCTCGGCCTCGAGTTCGGTGAAGCGATCGTCGCCCGCACCGTCGGCGGGCGCGTGACGCCTGCCATCATCCAGGACGTCGCCTACATCGCCTATCTGGTCGAGACCAAGGCTCCCGACGGCCCGTACTTCGAAGCCGCCATCATCCACCACACCGACTGCGGGAGCTGTCTGCTCGCCGACGAGGAGCTCCGCCACGGATTCTCCCAGCGCACCGGCTACGACGAGCAGATGCTGGCCGCGCTTCCAGCGCTCGACCCGCCGGTCACGGTCCGCGCCGATGTTGAACGCCTTCTATCGGATTCGCGTATCTCACCGCGTATCACAGTGTCCGGCCACGTCTACGATGTCCACACCGGGCTCGTCACGACGATCGTCGAGCCACGGTCACCGAAGGCGCCAACCGCGGCCCTATCGCGATGAATGACACGCCGAAGGTGCCGCTCCAGACTCTATAAACCCAACCCGCCCTCGTTGCTTACAGACTCCGCTCGCCTTCCACTGCCGTCGAATTCGAGGCTCACGGCCTCCGACGACCATCCCATCAACATCAAAGGGGGTTCCAGGGTCAGTTTGCACGGCAACAATCCTGAGCCGCCGATGTCCGCTTTGGGTCAAAAGCAGACATCGGGAAACGTTGGGATGATGTCCGCTTTACCCCCAAAAGCGGACATTGCGGAGTGCCTGCTGCGGCCTGGGCGATGCCTTCGTGGCCTCAGTCGGCGGCCTCGCATTTAGGACACAACAACCCAGTTCTAGGCAATTCCGCCCTAGGGGCATTCGGCAAGAGTATCAATAGACGTTTCGGATGCGTGTAGCAGTTTATGTGGATCCTTAACGCCTTGAGTCCGCAACCATTGAATTTGCAACTCATAGGCCTGTGCTTCATAGCGCCCCCAGCATGCAAATTGAATTTGATCTTCTATCTGGAGATGATGCACCAGTTCGTGCAACAGTATGCTTTGATCAGCAATATCATCTTTATTCCAGCTGTCAGCCAAGTATATTACGTGCTCACCCTTCGAATAAAACGCTGCTGGTCGGATCCACTCCGCTTCGCTGGACAGGCCTGATAACACTCTCAGGTGAGCGAACGAAGTGATTTTAATAGGAGGTACATTAGCAGTGGGCCACCCAGTCTGCTGAACTATCCAATTTATGTAGCCGAGAACCGTTTCAGATGAGATTTTTACTGAAGGACTGACTTCCCTTTCAGCGCGTCCGTTATCGGACTTTACTGGGGAACCATTCTCTGCTCTCACCGCGGTGGAAGAAAGAGCCGACCAAATCACAAAAAGGGCAAACAACATAAACTTCGTTGCGCGCATTTACGGCGAACCTATCAAAACGGCTCAGCGCGATTACGAGACGTTTCGCGACATTTTTTGAGTTGTACCCTAATTAGGCAACACGTGCGAAGAGTGCAAAAGGACCAAGCGTCAACACAAGGAGGCCGCCCCTTAGGCGGCCTCCTCGGAGCCAGTCAAACGATCAGATCGTGGGATTCCAAGCTGCGGGCACCCAACGATAGCCAATGCCGTCCTTCTCGATGTTGCCCACAGCCGGGAATGGGAAATGGTATCCCTGTATACGAACTTTGTCGGCGGCTACCATGTCGTAGAACTTGCGCCGCGTCTGCTCGGCTAGGGCCCCGTCCACGTCAAACAGGAAGTGCCAATCCGGCTTTTGCACAAAGAGTGTTCCCATCCCCGCAGTGACATCCACCTGGTGAATGATGTGATCTGAGCCTGATGCGATTGTGAAAGACGTGTGGCCGGGTGTGTGTCCGGGCGTAGGCATCGAGGTAATTCCAGCGACCAGCTCCTTGCTTCCTTCATATTGCGTCACCTTGCCATCGAGTGCGCCCATGACGCGCTTAACATTGGCGAACTGAGCCTTAACCGGATCTGGGAAACGCGAGGCATTAGACTCGTCGGTCCAGAATTTAATGTCCCCCGTCGGCATTAAAAGTTGGGCATTTGGGAAAGCAAGCTTGTTATCCGAATCAAGCAAGCCGCTAATGTGATCGCCGTGCAAGTGCGAGAGAATGACGACATCCACAGCGTTCTTGTCGATTCCCGCAGCTGCCAGATTGTTATGAAACTGACCTAGGGTTCCTTTTGTTTGCTGGGATGCGGGCGGCCCACCACCTGCATCAATGACCACCAGTTTTGAGCCGGTGTTCACGACAATAGGGTTGTACCAGTTACTGGTCTTGTCGGGCGCGTAATGCATTGCCACCAATTCGGCGTTAACATCATTTTTTGGCGCGTTTTGAACATATGCATCAGAAAGCGGCCCAAAGCTTACACCATCGGTGACCACCGTGATTTCGAACTCACCGACTTTGTAACGATACCAACCAGAGTTTTGTTTGCCGCCAAGCGGAGCTGCCGCTCGCGCGACGTCGATCACTCTGATCGACTCTAGTGCGCCCGCGCTCGTTAGCGCAGCAGCGCCGGCTAATGCATTACGCCTTGTTATTTGGCTCATGAGTATCCTCCCTGATATTATGGAAGAGTCCCTCCTCAAAGGAACACCTCGTGAAGCATTCTATTCCTGAAAAAGCGCATTGTCCCGCGCATCAAGGCGACTGTCGTTCTGTGCCAGCGCTGCCTTGCAGATTGGCAAAAGGGGCGCAATTATCGTACGCGACGTATCGCGAGAGTGATACAGCAGATGGCCGCGGTTCTTGAAAAAGTTTGAGCCCGGACGATGAAACTGATGCTCCTGAATCTCATGCTGCTGCTGGTGAGCGACGATGGCCGCTATGCGGAGTCGCTGCTCAAGCCTTGGTTCGAAAGTCTGCGCAACGGTTGGGGCCAGTCGTGCTGCGACTTGGCGGACGGCATCGAAGTCGCGGACGACGATTGGGATACGCGTAATGGCCACCATCGCGTCCGCTTGGCCAGCGGCTGGTCTGTGGTGCCGGACCAGGCTGTGGTGCAAGGGCCCAACCACTACCACAAAGCGGTTGTGTGGTTATGGAACGAAGAAGCTTTGAAGGATGAGTGGGGCGCAATTCCTGCGAGTCCGATCCACTGCTTCCTGCCAGGGACCGGCGTCTGAGGGGGCAGGGCCTACTGTACCCAGGGAACTTCATGCCCCGGCGGGCGTTGCCACCGCATTTTACTCCCACGGAGGGACGATCGATGGAACGGAAAAAGGCATCCGATTTCCCGCAGGAGCTACTGAGCTTGTTCGATGAGTATGTACACGGCGGAATCAGTCGCCGTACCTTTCTAGATCGTGCTCAGAAATTTGCCGTCGGCGGCGTTACCGCTACCGCGCTATTCGAGATGCTTAGGCCGAATTATGCCTGGGCAGTGCAAGTCGAGAAGACCGACAGCAGAATCAAGGCTGAAACTGCGACGGTTGCCGGCTATTTGGTACTGCCTGCAAACGCGACGGAAAAGTTGCCTGTCGTTGTTGTTATCCACGAGAACCGTGGCCTTAATCCATACATCGAGGATGTAGCGCGCAGACTAGCCATCGGCAACTTCATCGCATTCGCGCCTGATGGGCTCACGTCTGTCGGCGGATATCCTGGTGACGATGAGAAAGGCGCTGAACTGTTCAAGCAGGTTGATGGCGCCAAGATGCTGCAGGACTTTTTAGCGGCAGCAGCTTGGCTGAAATCGCATCCTAACGGCAGTGGTAAGCTGGGGGCTGTGGGTTTCTGTTTCGGCGGTGGGATAGTAAACCAACTGGCGGTAAGAATGGGCACCGATCTTAGCGCGGCTGTTCCGTTTTATGGGGTCCAACCAAGCGCCGAGGATACAGCGAAGATCAAGGCTCCCTTGCTTGCCCACTATGGTGAGCTTGATACGCGAATTACTTCAGGATGGCCGGCGTTTGATGAGGCGCTAACTGCGGCACACGTCCCGCACGATGGCTACGTGTATAGCGGAGCCAATCACGGTTTCCATAATGATACGACGCCCCGCTACGACGAGGCGGCAGCAAAATTAGCTTGGCAGCGCACGCTCAATTGGTTCAACATATATTTGAGAGTGCCAAACCGCACTTGATTAAAACCACGTGGCGTCCGAAAGAATGTCCGGATCATAACCCCCGAAAGCGGACATTCATTGCGGCAGTCGCAATGTCTGCTTTGTGCAAACAGCGGACATTAGCTGCAAACCGGCGCAGATGTGACAGCCAACACAGACCGCAATTTCAAAGCGGTGCTATCCCCCTTTTGATTGACCAGGTGGAGGACAAGCATGAGGGGTTGGCTCGCGGTAGCGTTGACGCTAATTTGCACTGCAGTGTTTGGCCACGGCAGTGAACAGTGGATCAGCAATGCAAAATTAGTTGATCCGGTCAGCAAAGGATTTTGCTGCGGCCCGACTGATTGCAGCGTGTTAGCGCCGGGTTCTGTCGAACGCGTGCAGGGTGGATACAAAGTGAATACCGGCTGGTGGAAAGATTATGATCCGTTCTTCGTCGCGTGGGCACGTGCTCTACCGTTCTCACCCGACGGGCACTACCACATCTGTATAACTTCCGACGAAGCGCTCATACCGACGATCAGGTGCTTCATCGTGCCGCCGAGCGCGGTATGACCGCCAAGGTCATATTCAGCTTCGCTGCACTGATTGCGGGCCGCCGCCTCCATGTCCGCTTTACCCCTAAAAGCAGACATGGTGTGACGTGACGGTGATGTCTGCTAAGTGCCAAAAGCAGACATTGGTGCGCCTATTGCGGGTCACCTCGTACCCGGTGCGATTAGCCCCCTCGGTAACGAGCGGATTTTTAGCGGGTTCTAGTGCTCGCTCATACGGGCGGAACCTGGCTGGCCCGGCACTTTGAAATGCTTGCCGGTATCGGTGACATTGGTGCCGTCCACACTGAGGATCGAAAAATCCTTATCCATGTAGTTGCCGACATAAATGTATTTGCCGTCGGGCGTGAAAGCGACCGCCTCCGGTAGAGCGCCAACCTCGATATCGTTCAATCGGGTCACTTTCTTGCCGTCGATTTTAAGCACGGTCACCAAGCCATGGGGGTGATAGTACCAATCCGACTTGGGGTGATTGGAACCGTACGCGTCGACAGTCACCGCGATATTGCCCTTCGGGCTGATCGCCAAACCTTCCGGGCTGTCAGGAACCGTTATGTGGTCGATGACGTGCACGGGTTCGGTCAAATCGATGACACTGACCGAATCGACGTTGCCGTCCGACGAGCCCCCAGTGCCAGTGTTTGCCGTCAAGGCAATCGAGCCGGTCGGCGAAATGGCGACGTTGTACGAAAATATTCCGGCTGGAAGATCGTGTTTTCCGTAGGTCACTTTGTCGCCGTCGACGTCGAGCAGCGCGACTTTGTTGGCCGAGGGCTTCGCGGCCAGCGCATGCTTGCCGTCCGGCGTAAAGACAACGGCAGAGACCTCGTCGCCCATGTCGATGCTGCCGATAAGTTTGACGTCGGTGCCATGGATCGACAGGACGGAAATCGATTTGCCGGCGCGATTGGCGACGAGCGCAAGATTGCCGGCCGGATTGATCGACAGACCGGACGGCTGCTTGTCGCCCTCTATCGTGCCGACGAGCTTGGCCGGATTGGCCTTGAGATCGACGACGTAGATTTTGTTGTCCGGAACCTGTTTCCAATTATCGCCGTCTTGTACAGCATTCATCGAGTCGGCGATGATCGCCACTGAATTGGTCGGATCGATCGCGAGATTCACCGGTGGCCCTACGACCGAATTCTTCAGCGGAAGATTGGCGACAATTTTCGGATCGAGAGGGTTGGCAAGATCGACGATCAGTACTGAATCTTGGCCTGGCGGCGACACTATCGTCTTACCGTCGACAAAAGCGGCCTTTTGATCGTCGCCGACAATCAAAAATGGCGCGGCGTGCGCAGAAAGCGCACCGGAGCCGAGCGCTGTTACTGCGGCAAGCGTACTTGCGATAACGCGATAATTCATGGCTTCCTCCCATCGTAACGCCTTAAGCGGCGGTTTGATCGGCGTTGTTTATTCGGTGAACTTTATCTAGGGTCATGCCGCGCGTCATCATGGAATCCGTGACCAAAACGCGGCTGCCTAATGTCTCAAGCTTATCACTTCGCTGAGGCATAGGCGCGGTTCCCCCATGTGCGCTTCGGGTCAAAAGCGGACATTGAGGCACCTCCACGCGATGTCTGCTTTACCCCCGAAAGGTGACATTCATTACAGCGTCAGGGATGTCCGCCCGCTTAGCGGTTCGTCTTCATCTCAACCCGGATGCCGTGAACCGTCTTTGCGGAAGCGTTGAAAACTCGTCCGAGTGGTTGCGGCGCCATCTTCACGACCAAACATCCTTGGCCATTCCAGCTTTGGATCGCCTGCATGACATCTCGGCTCGGAGGCAGTTTGGTACCATCTGGAGCAAAATCGTGTATCGGGCCCTGGACCTGATCGAACACGAATACCGAGGGCCATCGATGATGATGGATGGGCTCCTCGTCGTTTGGCTCCAAGGTTACCTCAAGCACGCGAAGTTGCTCGTTCTCGAAGATGACTTTGTGGTGCTTTGGAGCGGCCACCACCGCATCCAATGCCGGATCCCAAGTAGATGGATCCAAATCCTCACGGTTATTCGCCATGTTACCCTCGCCAGTTCATTTCAACGGGTCTGAATAGTATAGCTCAACGTGAGTCGAGTGATGTCCGCTTTACCCCTCGAAAGCGGACATTAGTTCAGCGCTCTCCGATGTCCACTTTGTGCCAAAAGCAGACATAGAGCCGCCCGTTCGCCCCACGATAGATGAGTGATACCAGTGTTCTCAATGAGCGAATTACCGAAAATCGCAGTTGTCGTGTCCGTCGCATCATTTTTGGCGGTCTGCCCATCAGCACTACACGCTCGATCGGAATGTAATGCCCGGCAAATCCTCCAACCCGGCAATTGCATAGGCGATGATTTGGATGCTTTGGAAATAGAGTTGGCGAAGCAAATCAATGATTATCGCTTGCAAAATAGTTTGCCCGCTATTCCTCTATCACCCGCACTCAGCTTAGTTGCCAATCGTCACGTTAGAGACTTGGCGATGAATATTGGTAGGCTAACGCACGACTGGAGCAACTGTGCCATGACCGATTCGAACTGTATGTGGCAGGCCCCGCAGAGGCTCGGCACAAGTTATCCGGGCGATGGGTTTGAAAACGCTTACGGCGGTCCAAAAGTATCCCCAGCATCCCCAGCGGCCATCTTGGAGTCATGGAAAGAAGGAGGAAACGGCCCGCATAACGATGTGATTCTTAATCGACGAGTCTGGTCGAATGTCCAGTGGAGAGCCTTAGGGATAGGTATTTACGACGGCTTCGCCGCCATGTGGGTTGGATCGAAAACTGATCCGACGGCTGGGAACTAAACAGTCGTGTGTAATGTCCGCTTTGGGTCAATAGCAGACATGAGGGGCGCATTTGCGATGTCTGCTTTACCCCCGAAAGCGGACATTACCGGACGAGGCTTGGATGTCCGCTTTGTGCATTTGCCGGACAAATACCGGCCGCTGTTGCTGACGGCGATCTTTACCGGTCTACGCGCTAGCGAGCTTCGCGGGTTGCGGTGGGAAGATGTCGACTTACCGCATGCCAAATTGCATGTCCGGCAGCGGGCTGATCGGTACAACAAGATTGACAAGCCGAAGTCGGAGAGCAGTGAACGTACCGTTCCGCTGACGCCGATAGTGGTGAACACGTTGCGAGAGTGGAAGCTACGGTGTCCCAAGGGTGAGCATGGCAAGTTGGAATTTGTCTTCCCTACCGGCACAGGCGAGATCGAGTACCACTCCAACATCGCCCAGCGCGGCTTGGCACCGGCACTTATTGCTGCCGGTATTGTCACCAAAGACGGCAAGCCGAAGTACCCCGGCTTACATTC
>Ga0306926_10000386_pt1 | contig 40056 bp, 31 predicted proteins | sample flu12Cox44000178_FD_203759 | JGI IMG/M metagenome (GOLD analysis project Ga0306926, IMG submission 203759) | Lab enrichment of tropical soil microbial communities from Luquillo Experimental Forest, Puerto Rico - flux8day.12C.oxic.44.000.178 (v2)... | ecosystem: Environmental > Terrestrial >... | reverse complement strand
TGAATTCGCGCGCCTTGATCGAAACCGCAGTGGAAAGCGGCGTTCGTCATTTCATCTTCTCCTTGACCTGCGCTGTCTACGGCAATCCCGGGCGGATACCAGTCCGCGAGGACGACCCGACCGTTCCGGTCTCCCCTACGGCTCGTCCAAATCATGCTGCACGACGCCGGGGCCGCTCATGGATTGCGGTACGCGATCCGCTCGCGCGCCAGGTCGTGATCGGGTCGCCCTTCTCGCCTTTCTCGCCCCTCTCGCCGCGTGGTCTAGGCTGACCTTTGTCACCGGTCTTGCCGCGCGACACTAACAATTGCCAGCCAGGGCCGGGACAGGCGCCGGGTTCATCCTTGAGCGCGATGAAGCTGCCGCGTTGAGCGCGACGACATCGAGGCGATGATACTCGGCGGCTTCGTTGTGCGTGCCGCGCACAACGATGCACTTGCCGTCGCGGCCGGCGGTCGCCAAGCAGATCCAGTCGCTGTGGGTTGGCATCTGCCCAGTGTCGCGCCGCGCTTGAAACGTAGCGCCCTCGTGAGTCACGACGTCGCCTTCGTAGAAAACTGTCTCGGGCGTCCACCTCTCGATGATCGGCAGCTTGCCTGGCAGGCCCTCCGGCCCCGGCGCGCCGCGCTCGCCGCACTGGCGCGGCCCGCTACCGCACGCTCTGCGACCGATTCCGGTTGCCCCGGTCGCCAGAACGCGAGCGGCACAGTAAACCTCACGTTGGCAACTTCCACGTTTTTGTGCCCCATACCTCTGGCTTGGTACACTGACACTCGCGACCAACCCGTTGACGAGAAATGGCTTCTCGCTGCATCGGTCACTCCCGAGGACGCGCGCCACGCGTGCGCGAGGCAAATCTGGATCGAGGGCACGGCGCGGGCGCGGCAATTCCAGTAGCTTCGCGACCTCGTATTGGGTTTCCGATGAGCAACCGCTAGGCGGCCAAGCATCGAACCTCGATCGCGATTTGGTGCCGGTCCTAAAAGGTTCCGCCAACATCGCGACCGTTCCACCCTCTGATAACGCCGGGTTGGGCGTTGCGAGGGCAGTGTCGGTGGTTAGCGTTCTCCTGCAGAATTCCTCTCTTGCGAAATATAAATTACTCCCCCTCTCCGGCGCGCAGCTCATCAATACCGGCGAGACTTTGGCGACATCCGGTGTGCCAGCCAATATTCGCGAGAGGCGGCGCATTGAGATACGACTGCGCAAATCGACGCCGCACGATGTCGCGATAACTGCGCTGCCGACAACACGGATTACGGATGCCAAGCCGCAGCGTCCAAAGCCTGCTCCATCGCCGCCGCCCGTACGTCAGGCTCCAGCTTCGCCTTGGAGTATTTTTCCGGTGCGGTAAAGAAAGGATTCAGAGAACGCTCTCATCTGAAGCGCTCCCGTCTAAGGTGACGCGCGGTGTCCAGCCCCAAGGAACCCAGCGCGGTCCCACCCGACGCCGCCCGAAGGGGAATTAGCGTTCAGGGGTGAGCCCTCTTTGACCGGGCTCCGATCAGGACTGCGCTGGCCGGGAGATCGTCGGGTTCGCCCCCTTGACCCGATCTCTTCGCGTCCAGGAGTCGGCATCCGTCACAGATATAGGTGTGTTGGCTGCCACAGGGCTGCTGGTTAGCTCCCCCCTTTGAGCAAGGCGGACTCGGATTTCGCCCCGCTGGGGCCGAGAGCCGACCCGTTAGGCAGCTCCCCCGCACGAAGGCCAGCGCAGGTGGCTCTTTTGGGCCTCCCGCACGGGGCAGGATCGTTGCCCGGTGTCGCCGTTTAGGCGCCCTGTATTTCGAGTTGAGTGATGAGTGTGGCGAGACGCGGTGGGAGCGGCGCCGCGAGTGCATCTTCGTACAGGAGCTTGAGGCAGCGCCGAATCCAGTAATCCTGTCGGGCTGCTGCGACCACCATGAGACGGCGCCGCTCGGCTGCTGCGGCTCGCGCTTCCCGCTCCTGCTTGGCTGCTAAGGCCACGAGGCGGCGCTGGGCTGCTGCGGCGCGCGCTACCCGCTCCTGCTGCGCTGCCGAGGCCACGAGGCGGCGCTGGGCTGCTGAGGCGCGCGCTGCCCGCAACAGCGCCGTCTCTTCTGGACCCATCCTTACCCGCGCTGCCAAGCCGCCGATCGCTGCCATCACGAGGACCACGGCGATCCCCATCGCGATTACCATTTCGTACATGTTCGCCTCCCCGTTAGTGGCGGAGCCGAACCAAACCACTGGCTTATTTTCCAAAATTCCGCTTCCAACGCGAGAACGCCGAACCCGATCGCCATAGCCAGTGTGATGGCCGCAAGCTCAAGCCACATGGCTCACTCCTCTCCCGAACGACAGACACAACGCACCGTCGTTTGTCGGGTTCCCGACACGCGCCAAAATCTTTTGGCGAGGATGAGGTAAGGCTCCCGGCTGGGAGGGACCGTTTCATTGGCCCCGGCCAACTTGTTTCTACGGTTCCGGACTGCCCACAGAGGCAGGTGCCTTGGCTGCCAGGAGGCTGTGAGCGTAGGAGACTGCCGGGGTAGGCTGCTGCGCTGAGCTGGGCTACTACGGTGCTGGCGCCTCCTACTGGGGTTGTGTCGGCTACTTTGGACCGGGCTGCTGCGGTTTTCCCGTCTCGAATTTCAACTCGCCTCCTTTGAATGTGAAATTCCACTTCATAGCGCCCGTTTTAGCGACGAGGTAGGTCTTGTCGGGGTTGCGGTTTTTCATGCTTGCTCAACTTCAAACTTGAAGGGCACGCTGAGTCGATCTCGTCGTCGGAGATGGTCTCCTCGACGATCTGAGGGCGACCCTTCACCAACACTCCGAACTCACGGGTCGGAATCGAGATGTTGGGATCGCTCGTTCGGAGCTTGTAACAGCGCCCTCCGGCCGATGGCGGCGAGAGGTAAACGGCGACCCGCCGCGCCACCTCCTCTTGCGGATGATCTTTTTTGTCGCAATAGATGGAAAAGCACTCCAGGTGCGCGCAGAAGTTGTTGACCTTCATCCAAGTTTGCTGCTTAGAGCGAGCCCTTAACCGCCCCTTTACCACCTCGGGCGCAACCGTCGCGCGGTAACGAGCATTGCGCCGCCCACCCCTTGCACTCATGCCCGCGACCGTCCGCCGAACCGACCGCACCCACGAGACCTTTCTCTATCCTCCGGTGAAGCGCTTCCTGGAGTCGCGCGGCCTAGAGGTGAAGGGGGAAATCTGCGGCTGCGATTTGGTCGCCCTGCGCGCCGGCGCGAGTGAGCCGCCGCCGCTGGTCGTCGTCGGCGAGCTCAAGCTCGGCTTCAACCTCGACCTCGTGCTGCAAGGCATCGATCGCATGGCTGCCTGCGATGAAGTCTGGCTCGCGGTGTGCCTCTCCGGCCGGCGCGGCCGCGAGCGCGATCCGCGCGTGCGCAAGCTTTGCCGCCTGCTGGGCTTCGGCCTGCTCGGCGTCTCAACGCGCGGTCAGGTCGAACTCCTGGTCGAGCCCGGGCCTTGGCGCCCGCGCCGCGACCGCCATCGCCGCTCGCGCCTCGTCAGCGAGCACCGGCGCCGGCTCGGCGATCCGGTGCTGGGTGGAACGTCGAAGGCGCCGATCATGACCGCCTATCGCCAACAGGCACTCGCCTGCGCGGCCTCGCTGGCGGCCGGACCGCGCCGGACGTCGGAAGTTAGAAGTGTCGTTCCGGAAGCGCCAAAAATCCTGCTGCGCAACGTCTACGGCTGGTTCTTCCGTCTCGAACGCGGCGTCTATGGCCTCACCAGCGAGGGAAGCCGGGCGCTTGCCCGCTGGCCCGTCGCGAACGGCTCGGCAGCGCTCGCAAGCCTGGGCTGACTGGGAGCGAGCACCGGCCGGATCGAACGTGCTGGACTAAAGGTTCGATTAGTCTGTCGGTGGTGCTTCAATCGCGCCGATCTCAGCCCGTCAGGCCCCAGATATCGGCCGCGTAGCCGCGGATGGTGCAGTCCGAGGAGAAGGATCCCATGCGCGCCGTGTTCATGATGCTCGCCCGCCACCATCGCTCCGGCTCGGTCCACAAGGCGTCGACCGCGCGCTGGGCGTTCCAGTAGGCATCGAAGTCGGCCGCGACCATGAACCGGTCCTCGCCCAACAGGTCCTCGACCAGCACGCGGTAGCGGTTTGGATCGTCGGGCGAGAACAGCCCGGACGCCAGGCTTTCCAGGATTTCTCCCAAGCGCGGCGATGTCTTCACTGCATCGCGGCCGGTGAACCGCGCCCTGCGCTTCTCCTCGACTTCGGCCGCAGTGAGCCCGAACAGGAAGAAATTTTCCGCACCCACATGCTCGCGGATTTCCACGTTAGCGCCGTCGAGCGTGCCGATCGTGAGTGCGCCGTTGAGCGCAAGCTTCATGTTGCCGGTTCCCGAGGCCTCCATTCCCGCGGTTGAAATCTGCTCGGAGAGATCGGCCGCGGGAATGATCGTTTCCGCCAGGCTGACGCCGTAATTCGGCACGAAAACCATCTTGAGCCGGTCGCCGAGAGCAGAATCGGAGTTGATAACCTGCGCCACGTCGTGAATGAGTTTGATGATCAGCTTTGCGCGGGCATAGTCGAAGGCCGCCTTGCCGGCGAAAAGTTTCACTCGGCACGGATAGTTGGCCGGCTGCTCCTGCATCGCTTTGTACAGCGCGATGGCCTCCAGAATATTGAGCAGCTGGCGTTTGTATTCGTGAATGCGTTTGATGTGTACGTCGAATAACGCCGACGAGTCGATGCGTATGCCAGCCAACTCGTGCACGCAGTCGGCCAGCGCCTCCTTGTTGTGCTGGCGTGCTTCGCGCAAACGGCGAGTGAACGCTGCATCGCCGGCGAGGCGCTCGAGCTCCTTGAGCGCGCCCCAATCCGCGAGCAGGCGTTCGCCGAGAAACTCCGTCAGCAAAGACGTGAGCTCCGGATTGGCCTGAAAAAGCCAGCGGCGAAAGCTGATCCCGTTGGTCTCATTGACGATGCGCCCGGGCCGCGCCGTTTCCAGCCCGCGGAAAATGGTGCTGCGCATCAGTTCGGTATGCAGCGCCGACACCCCGTTGACCTTGTGCGAGCCCACGAACGCCAGGTGTGCCATGCGCACGCGTTTTTCCGCGCTTTCGTCGACCAACGAGAGCGAGGAAACCAGCGCCGGATCGGTGATGCCGCGCCCGCTCAGGTCCTTCAGATGATACCAATTGATCAAATAAATGAGCTGCAGGTGGCGCGGAAGCAGCCTGCCGAGGAGACTCGTAGGCCAGGTCTCCAGCGCTTCCGCCAGCAGTGTATGGTTGGTGTAGTTCAGCGTCGCGGTGGTGATGCGCCACGCGTCGGCCCAGGAATATTCATGCTCATCCACCAGGATGCGCATGAGCTCGGCGACCGCGATGGCGGGATGGGTATCGTTGAGCTGGATCGCTGCTTTGTCCGGCAACGAATCCAGACTCTCGTAGCGATCGAGATGCCGATGCACGATATCCTGCAGCGCCGCCGAGGTGAAAAAGAATTCCTGGCGCAGGCGCAGCTCCTGCCCTGCCGGCGTCGCGTCGCTCGGATAGAGCACCTCGCAAATGGCCTGCACCTGCGCGCGCGTCGCCACCGCCCCGGCGTAATCGTCTTGATTGAAGGTCTTCAATCCAAGCGGATCGCTCGGCCGTGCCGTCCATAGACGCAGCGTGTTCACGTGGCGGCCGCGCCAGCCGACGATCGGCGTGTCGTGGGCAACCGCCAGCACCGTCTCCGCCGGATACCAAAGGCCCTGCGCGGTGTTTCCTCCCACATATTCCACGGCCCCGCCGAAGCGGACGGGATAGGTGAGCCCGGGCCGTTCGAATTCCCATGGATTGCGGAACGCCAGCCAGTCGTCGGGAAGCTCCCGCTGCCAACCCTCGTGGATCTCCTGCTTGAACAGTCCGTATTGATAGCGAATGCCGTAGCCGGTCGCCGGAATTCCGAGGCTCGCCATGCTGTCCATGAAGCAGGCCGCGAGGCGACCGAGCCCGCCATTGCCGAGCGCGGCGTCCGGCTCGAGGGTACGCAGCCGGTCGAGATCGACCCCCATGCTGGCAAGCGCCTCACGCACGGGCTCGATCAAGCCGAGATTGATCAGTCCATCGAACAGCAGCCGCCCGATGAGAAATTCGATCGAGAGGTAATAGACTTCCTTCTTTTGCGCCGTATCAGCTTCGCGGGTCGATTCGAGCCAGTGGTCGACGATCCGGTCGCGCACCGCAAGCGCCGTGGCAACGAACCAGTCGCGATCGGATGCCTCTGCCACGTCCTTGCCAACTGCGTGGACAAGTTTCGCCGTGACCGCATCGCGAAGCTCGATGACCTCGCGGTCGACCGGCCTCGGCGCTGGCTGGCGGGACTGCCTGGCTTCCATTCCAGCTCTTTATGTGTATTTGGCGACTCAATCACCAGCTTGCCGCGGCATTAGCGCGGCCACAACCCTGCCATCGACAGAGAATCCGTGGCGCTGTCCGGGTCCCCACGAAAATCGCCAGGCACAGGGTGCAGCGACGATGGTCTCGCATCGGCGATTTTCGTGGGGACCCGGCGCGGGGACGAGCGGACTTGGTTCATCGAAACCGCAAGTCCACGAGACCGCGTGCGCAAAAAAAAGCCCCGCGGAGCGGGGCTTAAGTGAAGGAGGAAACGCCCATGATTAGGCGCGGTCACCTTGACCTGTTTCGCTCGGCCTGCCAACTCGAAATGTGGTTGTGTGCGCGCATTTGCCGGTAAGTGTCACTTTTTCATCACAGCGGCGCGCGCGGATGCGTTGCCACGACCATTGACCGGCCGGTTAACGGCTCATTAAGCATGCGCATGGACCAGCGGCGGCGAAATCTCGGCTTCTTCTTCGATGAATCGGTAAAGCGCCTGCCCGACAAGGTTGCCGTCATCGATTTGTTCGGCGGGCACGAGCGCTGCACGACTTACCGTCAGCTCGATCAGCGGATGGATGCGGTGGCGAGCATGCTGGCACGGCTCGGCGTGCGGCCAGGCGAGCGCGTCGCCATGCTGATCGGCAACCGCACCGAATTCCTGGAATTTTTCTTCGGGGCGATGCGTGCCGGGGCGATTCCCCTGCCGCTCAATACGCGGCTTGCCGGCGATACTCTCGAGCAGATCATCCGCGGCGCCGGCTGTGCGCTCCCGATCGTCGACACCTCGAGCAACCGCGGTGCGCTGTCGATTGCAGCGCGGGTGCCGCTGCGCGTGCGGCTGCTGCTCGGCCGCGGCGAGCCTGGCTTCCAATCGTTCGAGGAGGAACTGGCGAAAGGCGGTCCTGCAGTTGAGCCGCCGCCGATCACCGATATCACCCAAGCGTTCCAGCCCTATACCTCGGGATCGACCGGGCGTCCCAAGGGCGCCGTCATGACCCACCGCGGGATGCTCTGGTACGTCGCTTACAACCAGCGCTATTGGCCGTCCGCCGAAACCGATCGCGGGCTGATCGCGCTGCCGCTGTTCCACAAGAACGCGCTGCGCGGCACGGTCAAGCCGATGCTTTATGCCGGCGGCTCTTTCGTGCTGATGCCGCATTACGAGCCGCGCGCCTATCTGGACGCCCTGGCGAAATACAAATGCACCTTCTCGCGCGGCGTCGCCGCCGTGTTCACGATGTTTCTCCAGCATCGCGACTATCTGCGCAGCCTCGATCTCAGTGCTTTGCGCGGCATGACGATCGGCTCGGCGGTGGTGACGCCCGAGCTGATGGATGCGGTCGAGCGGGCGCTGCCTCACGTCAAGGTGTCGGAGAGCTATGGCTTGACGGAAGGCGGCAGCCCGCTGCGGCCGCCGGTCGATGGGCGGCCGGTGCCACGCGGCAGCCCCGGCGTGCCGGCCCCGGAAATCGAGCTGCGCCTCGTCGATGCGCACGGCACTGACTCTATAGAGGAGGGCGAGCTCTTGATCCGCTGTCCCTATGTCTGCCTCGGCTACTACAACGAGCCGGAAATCACGCGCGCCAAGCTCACCGACGGCTGGCTGCATACCGGCGATATCTTTTCCAAGGACCAGGACGGCTTCTTCTATTTCCGCAGCCGGGTCGATGACATGTTCAGCTGCGGCGGAGAAAACGTGTACCCGAAGGAAGTGGAAAATCTCTTATTCGCGCATCCCGACGTGGTGAACGCCGTCGTGGCGCCGGTGCCGCATGCGGTGAAAGGCTTGGTGCCAGCGGCAATGGTGGTGCTGCGCGAGGGCGCCAGCGTCAGCGCCGACGGTCTCAAAGCCTATTGTCTGGACAAAGGTGCGGCCTACGCACATCCGCGGTTCGTGCAGATCGTCGATGCCCTGCCGCTCAACGGCGCGGGCAAGATCGACCGCCGCATCGCTCAGGCCAAGCTCGCAGCCGCCTACGCTGGCAATATTGGCGAAAAAGTTTCGGTATGAGCGACGGCCGCTGAACGCAGGCCGCGCTCGGCAGCAAGCGATCAACCCAAGACATTCAACTGAAAGCCGGCGCGGCGCACGACCGCATCGCGCGCCTCTTGCACCAGGCGCCGGATGCGCGCCTCGTCGACGCCCACCAGATTGCCGCGCCACTTCCTCACTTTGCCGGCGATGAACACGGTCTCGACATGGCCGGGATTCATCAGGTTCACGACCGCGCCGGGCGCGTTGTTGAGCGGCCAGACATCGATGCGGTCCGCAGCAAGAATGACGATGTCCGCCTCTTTGCCGGGCGTGAGCGTCCCGGCCTTTGCCTCCAGGCCGGCGCAGCGCGCGCCTTCGATCGTGGCAAACGCAAGCACGTCGCTGCACGTGAGGAGCGGCGGGAGATTTTGCTCACCGTTGCGCCCGCGCTGCAAAACCATGAGTCGCTGCAGCGTGAACGTCGCGCGCATGGCCGTGAACAAATCCTGTCCGAGCGTCACGCCGTGATCGGAGCTCAGCGACGGCCGCACGCCGTGGTCGAGCGCATCCTGCACGGCAGGCGTGCCGTGCCCCATCGTCATCTCGATCGCCGTTGAAAGCGACACGCGCCCGTCGCTGTCTTTGATCAGGCGCCACGCCGCGTCGGTCAAATGCAGGCAATGGACGTACTCGTCGCCTGGCCGCAACAGGCCTGCGCGTCCAAGCTCCGCGAGCCGCTCGGCGTCGTTGCGTCCGGGAAGCACGTTGCGCACGTGGGCAACGGCGGGGACGCCGACCTCGCGCGCCAGCGCGAACAGCTTGGCATCGGGGCTCACGGCGAGCGCGAGCGTGAGGAGCTGGTCCTTGGAGCTGAAATAACGGCGCTGCAGCCGCACGATATCCTGCGGGTATTGCGCGGCCGCGCCGCTCCCGTTCGAGTAGGCGTAGACCGCCCGAATGCCGGACTCCTGCAGCGCGCGAATAGCGGCGTCGCTGTGCTCTGGCGTGTGGTTGACCTGGGAAATATCGACGACACAGGTGGTGCCCGCATCGATCATGCCGAGCATGGTCGCCAGCATGCCGGCATAGGCGTCGGCGGCCTGATAAGCCGGAGTCAGCGCGCGTTGAATGTCGCGGTTATAGTCCGGCTCGACCAGGCCGTTGGCGAGCATGCCGCGCAGCAGCCCCTGATAGCAATGGCTGTGCGTGTCGATAAGTCCGGGAAGCACGATCCGATTGGACGCGTCGATCACCGCGGCCGCTTCCGGCGTTGCGGAAACATTCGGTCGGATCTCGCGGATCCTGCCGTCCTCGATCAACACGTCCGCCTGGGCAAAGTCGCCGATTTGAGGATCGAGGGTGAGCACCACGCCGCCTTTGAGCAGGATGCGGCGTGCGCCGTGAATGCGGGCCAGCTCGGCATCCGCCGCACCGGTGCCCTGAGCGAAGGTGCGGTGCGGCCACATCGCGCCTGCCGCCCCGGCGGCGGCTCCCGCCGCTGCTGCCAGCAGCATATCGCGCCGCGATCGTACCGCCGCCGAACGGTTGGCCGGATCATGACAGCACTCGCTCGCGGCCATGGATTCATTGAGTTCATCGTGCATCGCAATCCTCCCCACGCGTTGGGCGAGCGCTACCGTTGCCCTGACGCTGTGCTGATTTCACGCTAGATTATCACTCCCCCGACGATCGGGGCCGCCAAAGAGGGGAATCGATCATGCTTTCCGAAGCCGACCGCAAGAAAGCCGCCGACATTTTGATGGCGGCACAAAAGGAACGCAAACAGGCGGTGCAGCTCTCGAAAACATGGCCGGATATTACGATCGAAGATTCGTATGCGATCTCGACCGAGGTGAATAAACGCAAGCTCGCGGCCGGCGCCAAGCTGATCGGCCACAAGGTCGGGCTCACCTCCAAGGCCATGCAGCGCTCGTCGCAGATCGACGAGCCGGACTTCGGTTATCTGCTGGATCACATGCTGATCGCGGACGGCGCCAAAATTCCGCACGAGAATTATTGCCGGCCGCGCGTCGAGATCGAGCTTGCTTTCGTCATGGGCAAGACGCTGAAAGGTCCAGGGCTCGGACTCGCCGACGTGTTGCGCGCGACCGAATACGTGGTGCCTGCGATTGAGATCGTCGACGCGCGCCTGCAGGATCCGCGCAAGATCATGGATACCGTCGCCGACAACGGCGCCGCTGCCGGGATCGTCGTGGGCGGCCGTCCGGTCAAGCCGCTCGATGTCGATCTGCGCTGGGTCGGCGGCATCATGTACAAGAATTCCGAGATCGAGGAGACCGGGGTAGCCGCCGGCGTGCTCGGCCATCCCGCGCTCGGCGTGGCATGGCTGGCGAACAAGCTGGCAAGCTTCGGCAGCGCGCTCGAGCCAGGACACCTCGTGCTGGCGGGCTCATTCACACGCGTAGTATTCGCCGGCAAGGGCGACACGCTGCACGCGGATTTCGGCGCGCTCGGCGGGATCGCGGTGCAGTTCGTGTGAAGTCCGGCGGGCGAGGGCAGGGATGCTGCGCCAAGCTTTGGGATTTGCTGTTGCGCTCTTGTTGCTGTGCGCGCTCGCAGCTGCTCACGCTGCGGACTATCCCACGCGGCCGGTGAGCCTAGTCGTTGCCTTCACGCCAGGCGGGGCAAGCGACGTGCTCGCTCGAATTCTCGGGCGCAAGCTCGAGCAGAACCTGGGGCAGCCGTTCGTGATCGAGAACCGGCCGGGTGCCGGCGGCAATGTCGCCGCCGAAGCGGTCGCCCATGCCGCGCCCGACGGTTACACGCTGCTCAATGGCAACAACGGCATCCTTGCCACCAATGCAGCGCTCTACAAGAACATCAATTTCGATGCGGAGAAGGATTTTGCGCCGATCGGGCTGATCGGCGCCCAGGCCAATATTCTGGTGGTCAATCCGGCGCTGCCGGTGCAGTCGCTGGACCAGCTGCTCGCGTTGGCGAAGGCGAAACCGGGTCAGCTCAATTTCGCGTCCTCTGGCCACGGGCTTGCTGCCCATCTCGCGGGCGAGCTGTTCAAGACCGAGGCCAAGATCGATATCGTGCACGTGCCCTACAAAGGCGCGGCGCCGGCGCTGCAGGACGTGATCGCCGGCCACGTGCAGATGATGTTTGCCACCGCCTCGTCCGTGGTGCCGCACATTCGTGACGGAAAGCTGCGCCCGCTCGCGGTCACCACGCTCAAGCGCAGCACGGTTCTGCCGGATATTCCCACCATCGACGAGCTGGGCCTGAAGGGCTTCGATGCCACCACCTGGCATGGGCTGGTCGCGCCGGCGCACACGCCCAGGGAAATCATCGTGACGCTCAATCGCGCGCTGGCGGCGACGCTGGAGGACGCCTCGGTCAAAAAGTCGCTCGCCGATCTCGGCGTTGACATCATCGGTGGAACACCGGAGGAGTTTGCCGCCTATATCAGATCGGAAATCCCGAAATGGACCGCGATCGTAAAGGCCTCTGGCGCGAAGCTGGAGTGAATCGGCACAACCTCTCCGGCGTCATTCCGGGGTGATTATGGAAATGACAACTGATAGCATGCGTCGGAACTGACTTAGAATCACACCGGAATCTCTCCATGAATAAGATTGATCCGAAAGGAATAGCCCTCGCCCGCAACGTCCGCCGGCTCGGTCATCTCGATCTCGCCGGCGCCGGGCAGGTCACGATCGCAGGCTCCCTTGCCTATGTCGGGCACCTCCCGAACGAGCGGCAGCTCGGCACCTCGATCATCGACATCTCCGATCCGCGCCGCCTGCGCGTCGTTGCCACGGTCACGCTCGATGATCCCGACTCGCACAGTCACAAGGTGCGCGTCGCCGATAGCATCATGGTGGTCAATCACGAGCGCAACATGAGCCGGATCGGCCGGCGCGCCGAGCAGCTGCCCGCGGTGCGCAAAGCGCTCAGCGAGATGCTCAAGCGCGAACCCAGCTCCAAAGAAATCGCCGCGAAAATGAGCGTGAGCGAGGACGATTTGCGCGCGCTGGAAGCCTTCGAGCAGCGCGGCTATCACAACGGCGGCTTCAAGATTTACGACATTTCAAATCCCGCGCAGCCGAAGCTGATTTGCTATCAGAAGACTGGCGGCATCGGCGTGCACCGCTTCGATCTCGATGCGCGCTACGCCTACATCTCCACGGAGATGGCGGGTTACGTCGGCAACATCCTCGTCATCTACGACATGCGCGATCCACGCAGGCCGGAAGAAGTCTCGCGCTGGTGGATCCCGGGGCAACACATCGGGGGTGGCGAGACGCCCACCTGGTCCGGCCGGCGCCATCGTCTGCACCATGCGCTGCGCTTCGGCAACGAGATGTGGGCAAGCTGCTGGCACGGTGGGTTCTGGGTGATCGACGTGTCAGACCTGGGCAAGCCGAAAAGCGCCGGCACCTATAACTATCATCCGCTGTTTCCTGAGCCGACCCATACGGTTCTGCCGTTGCCGAATCGGGCGAATGGTCGGCGTATCGCCATTGCCATCGACGAGGAGGACCAGGCGCTGAATGCGCAAGAGGAGGAGGCGCGGCGCGGCCGCGCTCACGCCTGCCTGTTGACCTTCGGCGTAAGCGATCTCGCTGCAATCAAGCCGCTCGGTCAGTTTCAAGTCAGCGAGCTCGATTCACCTTTCAGCCGCACGGGCGGCGCGCGCTTCGGCGCGCATCAGTTCTGCGAGCGCGTCTCCGGCACGCTCATCCACGCCGTCTGGTTCGGCGGCGGCCTGCGCATCATCGATGTCGCCGATCCGCTTTCCCCGCGTGAGGTCGGCTATTTCATCCCTGAACCGGTTAACGGTCGGCCCGCGCCGCAGAGCAACGACGTGGCGCTCGACGGGCGCGGCCTCATCTGTATCGTCGACCGCCACGTCGGATTCGATGTTTTGGAGTATCAGGTGCGAGCTTGATCTTGCCCACTTCAATGCTGTCGTCCCGGCCGAGCGAAGCGAAGCGGAGCGAGAGCCGGGACCCAGTAACCCCTGAATGTGCGGAGTTTACTGGGTCCCCGCTTTCGCGGGGACGACACCTGAGCTGTGTCGTCGCGTCACTGCGTCGTCTGATAGAACGCCTTGGCGTCCGCGCTGAAGGCTTTGCGCGATTCGGCGTCGATGTAGAACATGTGTCCGCCGCGGTAGAGACGCAACTGCGCGCGGCCCGGCTCTCCGATCGGCGGCAGATGGTCGAGCACGTAGCGGCTCACCGCGTAGGGCGTGACCATGTCGCTGTAGCCGTGGGCGATGAGCAGCCGGAATGACGGCGTCAACGACAACAGCTCGCGGATATCGTCGCTGGCGCTGGCCGAGCCGCGGCCGGCGCGCTCGCCCCAATCCCATTTGCCGGCGATGTCGGAAGCAAGCAGGATGTAAGTCATTTCTGTCTTGAAGCCCAGCTCATCGCGCGCATAGGCGGCGTAGGCGCCGCCGTAGGCGCGGGTGAGCCCATCGAGCAGCGGATCGGGCGCCCGCGCGCTCTCGCGCTCGGGAAACGGATCGGCAACCGCGAAGGTCGCGTCGTAGCGGCTGACGATCTTTCCTTCCGATGAGCGCAGATGCTTGACGTAGGCGTCGCTGATGAAGCCGCGGGACCGGGTGACGACTTCTTCGGGAAGGCCGCTGATCTTTGCCAGGCGCGCGTAGAAGTCGTGCGCGGCATCGCCGGTCAGCCGCGGGCCGGCGAGCGTTGTCAGATAGTCGGTCAGCGCGAAGCGCTCGGCTTGCCCCAGCGCCTCCTTGCTGAAAGCACCCTTGCGCTCCAATTCGGCCGCCGCCAGAGACGGCAATTGCAGCGCGGCGCCCAAGGCGAAACGGGTGCTGCCGAACAACAGACCGCCCTCGATCAAGGGCGAGACCATGATGATCCCGGAAACCGTGATGCCCTGCTCGTGCTGCAGCGCCTGCGCCACCTTGGCGGCGCGGAATCCGCCATAGCTTTCGCCGAGGATATATTTCGGCGAATTGCCGCGCCCGTTCTTGCCGGTGTAGAGCGCGACAACTTTGGCCATGGCCTGCGCGTCGGCGCGTACGCCGTAGAAGGCCTTGTCGCCTTCGGCTTTCGCGGCCCTGCTCCATCCGGTGCCAACCGGATCGATCATCACCAGGTCGGTGAAGGCGAGCCAAGTCTGCGGATTGTCCTGCAGCCGGACCGCCGCAGCATCGTTGCCGGGAAATTCGGCGATGCGCGGGCCGACCAGCCCGAGATTGAGATAGACCGACGCTGCGCCTGGCCCGCCATTGAATGCGAAGGTGACCGGACGGCTCGCCGCGTCGCCGTTCTTTGCGACGTACGCCGTGTAGTAGATCGCCGCTGACCGTTCGCCGGATTGGTCGAACAGGGAGAGCGTTCCCGCGGTCGCCGTGTAATCCAGCCTGCCGCCGGGAAGCTCGATGCTGTGCTCGGTGACGGAGTCCGCCGGGAGCAGCCGCAGCACGCTTTCGCGCGCTTCGCCGGCGCGTTGCTCGGGCGGCCGCTGCTCGCTCTGTTGCGTGGGCGCGCGGCGCGGACGCTCCTGTGCCGTGGCGACGGTGGTGCCGGCCGCGATCAGCAGCGCGAGCAGCCAGCGCCAGGCGCGCGGGCCCTGAAGCTTGGTCATGAATGGGAACGGGTCTGCGGGCGTGGTCATGGGCGGCTTTCGATCCAGCGGCGCCCCCAGTTGCCCGCACCATAGCGGATATTGCGCGCCATGAGTCAAACCGTAGCGCGGTGGACAATGCCGGAGCGATCGGGGCAATGTCGGGTCCCCGGCGCTGCCGCCGGCCGATGCAAACACCTTATAGGTGCCGGATAATGCCGTTTCCCAGGGCTTCGCGCGCGCTCGAACGTTTCACCGTCCTCGATCTGACCCGGGTGCGTGCCGGCCCGACCTGCGTGCGCCAGCTCGCCGACTGGGGCGCCAACGTGATCAAGATCGAGTTACCGCCCGATCCCGGCGGCGGCGACACACTTGGCGGTCCGCGCGAGGGACCGGATTTCCAGAACCTGCACCGCAACAAGCGCAGTATGACGCTCAACTTGAAGGTTCCTGCCGCCGTGGCAGCCTTCAAGCGCATGGTGAAGAAGGCCGATGTCGTGGTGGAAAATTTCCGTCCCGGCGTGAAAAAGCGGCTCGGCATCGATTATCCGCAGCTGCGCAAGATCAACCCGAAGCTGATCTACGCCAGCATTTCCGGTTTCGGACAGAGCGGCCCTTATGCGGATCGGCCCGGCTTCGACCAGATCGCGCAAGGCATGGGCGGATTGATGTCGATCACCGGCCTGCTCGGCCAGGGACCGGTGCGGGTCGGCATCCCGGTCGCCGATCTCAGTGCCGGCCTGTTCTGCGCGCTCGGCATTCTGGTCGCGCTGCTCGATCGCGAGAAGTCTAAGCAAGGCCAGCACATCGCGACCTCGCTGCTGGAGGCGCAGATCTTCATGCTCGACTTCCAGGGCGCGCGCTGGCTGATCGGTGGCGAGGTGCCGAAACAGGCCGGCAACAATCATCCGACCAGCATCCCCACCGGCGTGTTCAAGACCACCGACGGCTACATCAACATCGCCTCGACCGGATCGCGCATCTGGGCGCGCTTCTGCGAAGCCGCCGGCGCCGAGGAGCTGGCGCAGCGTCCGGAATATCAGACCGCCGCCGAGCGCTCGAAGCATCGCGACGCGCTCAACGCCGACATGGAGCGCTACACGGTCAAGCGTAGCAGCGCGGAATGGATCGAGCTGCTCAACAAGGCCGGCGTTCCCTGCGGGCCGATCTACACGATCGATCAGGTCTATTCCGATCCGCAGGTCGTGCATCTCGGTATCGCCCAGCCGGTCAAGACCAGGGACAAGAAAACGCTGCGCATGGCGCGCCAGCCCGTGTCGCTCTCGCGTACGCCGAGCCGACTGGTGGCGCCGCCACCCGGCCTCGGCGAGCACACGGACGGAATTCTGAAGGAATTCGGCTTCAGCGCGAAGGAGATCGCCGCGCTGCGCAAGGCGAATGCTCTGTGATAAATGAAAACGAGCGCGGGACGCGCGCGGAGGATAAGCCATGGACGACGTGACCAAGACCGAAAAGATGCTCGCGCGCAAGGACGGGCGCATCGGTTACGTGATCTTCAACAATCCCGAGCGTCACAACGCGGTGTCGCTCGACATGTGGGCGGCGACGAGCCGCATCCTCGAGGATTTCGCCCGCGACGATGAGGTGCGCGTGGTCGTGGTCACAGGCGCAGGCGGCAAGGCCTTCGTCTCCGGCGCGGACGTCTCAAAGTTCGAGAGCGAGCGCGCCAATCTCGACGCCACGAAGGTGTACAACGCCACGGTGGAAAAGGCCTATGCGGGACTGCAGGACTTCGCCAAGCCGACGATCGCCATGATCCAGGGCTACTGCATCGGCGGCGGCGTCGGGCTCGCGGTGTGCTGCGACCTGCGCGTCTGTTCCGACAATTCCCGGTTCGCGGTGCCCGCCGCCAAGCTCGGGCTCGGCTATTCCTATGCCGGACTGCGCCGCCTCGTCGATATGGTGGGTCCGGCGTTTGCCCGCGAAATCCTGTTCACCGCGCGCCAATTCGATGCCGAGGAGGCGCGCGTGATGGGCCTCGTCAACCGCGTCGTGCCCACGGCCGAGCTCGATAGTTATGTGAAGAATTATGCCGAAACCATCGCCGCCAATGCGCCGCTCACGCTCAAGGCGACCAAATACATCATCGGCGAGATCATGAAGGATGAATCCAAGCGCAACGTGGCGCGCTGCGCGGAAATGGTCGAGCAATGCTTCACCAGCAGCGACTTCATCGAGGGACGCCGCGCCTTCATGGAGAAGCGCAAGCCCGCCTTCACCGGCAAGTGAGCAAATTGCGATGAAGTGTGTTGGGCGCAGACGCGTGCCGCGAGTTCCACCGCTCCCCAGCGGGGAGAGGTCGCCCGCGCGTAGCGCGGGCGGGTGACGGGGCTCGGATCTATTGAGAGGTCTGAGCCCCCTCACCCGGCCACCTTCGGCGCAAAGCCGATGCTCGGCATCGGCGTTCTTAGCGCTAAGAACGGCGGCCCGGCGGCTGCCTATGCCTCTCCCCGCTGGGCAGAGGTGGAGTTCGCGGCGCGAGCTTCGCTGTACTCTAGGAGCGGAGCGATTGGGCGGGCCGCTCCGCGAGGCGGCAAGCTGTCGCGGATGCCGGCCAAGGCTTTGTGCTTCAATGAGCAATGGCAAAGGCTGCAGAAAAGCAGTTGCCCTCCAAGGAGGAACGCGGGCGTGGCCTCGGTTGAATTGCGGGGTCTGACGAAGCGCTTCGGCGATGCCGCCGTGGTCGACAACGTGTCGCTCACCGTCGAGCACGGTCGGCTCGTCTGCCTGCTCGGCCCGTCTGGGTGCGGCAAGACCACGACGCTGCGCCTGATCGCCGGCTTCGTCGAGCCTTCGGCCGGCGAAATTCGCGTGGGCGGAGAACTCGTTTCCACGCCAGCGCGGACGCTGCCGCCCGAGCGGCGCAACATGTCGATGATCTTCCAGAGCTACGCCCTGTGGCCGCATATGACGGTGGCCGAGAACGTCGCCTATGGTCTCAAGCTGCGCAAGGTCGATCGCGAAACGATCAAGCGCAAGCTTGCGGCCATTCTCGGCACCACGCATCTTGCCGCCCTTGCGGATCGCTATCCCGGCGAGCTTTCCGGCGGCCAGCAGCAGCGCGTCGCACTCGCCCGCGCGCTCATCGTCGAGCCGCAGACGCTGCTGCTCGACGAGCCGCTGTCCAATCTGGACGCCAATTTACGCGAAGAGATGCGCTTCGAGGTGCGTCGCTTGCACGACGAGTATCGCTACACGACGGTCTACGTCACCCACGACCAGTCGGAAGCGATGACCACCGCCGACCTGATCGCCGTGATGAACGCCGGCAAGATCGAGCAGGCTGGCTCGCCGGAGGACATCTATGAGCGGCCGCGTTCGGAATTCGTCGCCCGCTTCATCGGCTCGAGCAACGTGATCAAGGGCGAGGTGCTCGACGAGACCCATCTTTCCTGCGCCGGCGCGGCGCTGCGCTGCACCGGCGGCAAGTTTGCGCGCGGGGGGCAGGGCGCGGTTGCGGTGCGCCAGCACGTGGTGCGGCTGTGGGCGAGCAAGCCCGACAGCATGGAAAACGTGATGCCGGGCACCGTCGTGCGGCAGACTTTCCTCGGCGCCAGCCGCGATTATCTGGTGGCCGTGGGCAATGGAACGCAGGTGCGCGTGGTCGCCTCGGCGGCCGAGAACATTTCGCTGGGTGCGCCGGTGTGGCTTTATCTGCCGCCGGATCGCTGCCGGGTATTGAGTGGTTAAGGGGCGAGAACAAAAAAGAAGGACAGCAGACAATGATGAAACGGCCGACATTTTCCCGGCGCGATGTGGTCAAAGGCGCGAGTGCCTGCGCGGCATCGAGCGTGTTCGCCTCGGTTGCCTCCGCCGCTCCGCCGGCCAGCCCGGTCACGCCGCAGTTGATCGAAGCGGCGAAGAAGGAAGGCAAAATCGTCTACTACACCTCGATCGACCTGCCGGTTGCCGAGCGCATCGCCAAGGCGTTCGAGGCGAAATATCCCGGCATTCCCGTGCGCGTGGAGCGCAGCGGCGCCGAGCGCGTGTTCCAGCGCATCGGCCAGGAATATATGAGCCGCATCCACGCGGTCGACGTGGTGAATTCCTCCGATGCCGCGCACTTCATCGCCTGGAAGCGCGACGGCCTGCTCGAAGCTTACGTGCCGGAAGACGTCGCCAAGTATTATCCCGCGGAGCACAGGGATGCGGACGGCATGTTCGCGAGCTTCCGCGCCTGGGCGTGCGTGATGGGCTACAACACCAACATGGTGAAGGCCGAGGAGGCGCCGAAGAGTTACGCCGATCTGCTCAATCCGAAATGGACCGGCAAGATCGTCAAGGCGCATCCCGGCTACAGCGGCACGATCATGACCGCCACCTATCAGATGTCGCGCGATCTCGGCTGGGAGTTTTTCGAAAGGCTAGCCAAGCAGAAGGTGATGCAGGTGCAGTCATCGGCCGATCCACCCAAGAAGCTCGCGCTCGGCGAGCGCGCGGTGATGGCCGACGGCAACGAGTACAACATGTTCATCGAGAAGGAGAAGGGCAGCCCGGTCGAGATCGTCTACGCAAGCGAAGGCTCGCCGCTCATCGTCGGTCCCAACGGGCTGTTCAAGGACGCACCCAACCCGAACGCGGCGCGGCTGTTCCAGAGCTTTTGCTTCTCGCCGGAGGCGCAGCAGCTGATCATTGACGTCGGCGGTCTGCGTTCGCTCCATCCGCAGGTCAAGGAGAAGCCCGGCCGCAAGCCGTTCAGCGAGGTCAAAAAGATGAAGGACGATCCGGTGGCGGTCGAAAAATCGAGCGAGCAGATCAAGGCGCGCTACAGCAGATTGTTCGGCGTGTAACGGGGGTGCAATGGACTTCTCAATCGGCCTCATGCTGAGGAGCATTGCGAAGCAATGCGTCTCGAAGCATGACGGGGTCCCCAAAAATTCGCGTTCGCGAATTTTTGGGGTGCCCCTGGCCGCCTCCATCCTTCGAGACGCGCGCGTGCTAACCCATGCGCCCTCCTCAGGATGAGGGGCCGGGAGAGCAACGTGAAAAGATCGCGATTATCTCGGCGCGAGGTGCTTAAGGCATCAAGCATCGCCGCTGCCGGGCTATTCGCCGCGCCGGTGCGCGCGGCGCCGGAGGCGACCGCGATCACGCGGGCGCTGATCGACGCGGCGAAAAAGGAAGGCAAGATCGTCTACTACACCTCGGTCGACTTGCCGCTGGCGGAGAAAATCGCAAAGTCATTCGAGGCGAAGTTTCCCGGGATCAGCGTGCGGGTCGAGCGCACCGGGGCCGAGCGCGTGTTCCAGCGTATCGGCCAGGAATATGCGAGCCGCATCCATGCTGTCGATGTGGTGAACTCCTCGGACGCCGCCCATTTCATCGTGTGGAAGCGCGATGGCCTGCTCGCGCCGTTCGTGCCGGAGGATGTGGCGAAATATTATCCGGCCGAGCACCGGGATGCGGACGGCATGTTCGCGAGCTTCCGGGTGACGCTGAGCCCGATCGGTTACAACACCAATCTGGTGAAAGCCGACGAGGCGCCGAAAAGTTTCGCTGATCTGCTCGATGCAAAATGGGCCGGCAAGATCGTCAAGGCGCATCCCGCCTACAGCGGCACCATCATGACCGCCACGTTTCAGATCGTGCGAGAGCTCGGCTGGCAGTATCTGGAAAAGCTCGCCAAGCAGCGCGTGATGCAGGTGCAGTCGGGGACCGATCCGCCCAAGAAGCTTGCGCTGGGCGAGCGGGCGGTGAGCGCGGACGGCGGCGAATACAATCTGTTCCAGGCCAAGGAAGCGGGCGGGCCGGTCGAGATCGTCTATGCCAGCGAGGGTGTTCCCACGATCGTCGGTCCGAATGGAATTTTCCGCAATGCGCCCAATCCGAACGCGGCGCGGCTGTTCCAGTGCTACTGCTTCACGCCCGAATGCCAGCAGATGATCGTCGACTTCGGCGGCGTGCGTTCAATACATCCGCAGGTGCAGGAGAAGGCCGGGCGCAAGCCCTTGCGCGAGATCAAAGCCATGAAGGAGGATGCCGCCGGCGTCGAGCGCATGAGCGAAGAGATCAAGGCGCGCTACAGCCGGCTGTTTGGTGTTTAAGTGACTCACTCTCCCCGTCACCCTGAGGTGCGATCGCAGCGAGCCTCGAAGGGGGACGGGCTGGGCTGGCGGCGCATCATCGGCCGCGCATCCTCGAGGGCCGCGCCGCGCGCGGCTGCCTCAGGATGACGGTCGTTGATTGGTGCAAGCAGCCAGCGGGCGGGAAGGAAGTGGAATGAGCAAATTTCCGTTCTCCAGGCGCGACGTGCTCAAGGCCTCGGCGGCTCTGGGCGCGAGCGTGTTTGCTGCGCCGTCGCGGGCGCAAGCCGAGGCTTCCCCGATCACGCCCGAGCTGGTCGCGGCGGCGAGAAAGGAAGGCAAGCTCGCCTTCTACACCGCCATGGACCTGCCGGTCGCCGAGAAATTCGGCAAGACGTTCGAGGCGAAATTTCCCGGCATAACGGTGCGCGTGGAGCGCAGTGGTGCCGAGCGCGTGTTCCAGCGTATCGGCCAGGAGATGGACAGCCGCATCCATGCCGTCGACGTCGTCAACAGCGCCGACGGCGCGCACTTCATCGTCTGGAAGCGGAACGATTGGCTCGCGCCTTATCTGCCCGAGGAGGTGGCGCGCCACTATCCGCCGCAATACTACGACCCCGACGGACTGTGGGTGACCACGCGGGTGTGGCTCTCCTCGCTCGGCTACAACACCAATCTGGTGAAGCCGGAGGAGGCGCCAAAAAGCTTTGCGGATCTGCTCGATCCGAAATGGATGGGCAAGATGGTGAAGGCGCATCCCGCCTACAGCGGCACCATCATGACTGCGACCTTTCAGATCGTGCGCGAGCTCGGCTGGGGCTATCTCGAGAAGCTCGCGCGCCAGAAGGTGATGCAGGTGCAATCATCGACCGATCCGCCGAAAAAGCTGGCGCTCGGCGAGCGTGCGGTGATGGCCGACGGCAACGATTACAATCTCGTTCAGCTCAAGGAAGCGGGCCAGCCGGTCGAGGTGGTCTATCCGCAAGAAGGCACGCCGCTCGTTACCGGGCCGAGCGCGGTGTTCAAGTCGGCGCCCAATCCCAACGCGGCGCGGCTGTTTCAGAATTGGCTGCATTCGCTGGAAGCCCAGCAGCTCCTGGTCGATTTCGCACGCCAGCACTCGGTGCATCCGCTGGTCCAGGAGAAACCGGGCGCGCGCAAGCTCAGTGACATCAAGCTGTGGAAGGACGATCCCGCTGGGGTGGAGCAGGCCAGCGAACAGATCAAGGCGCGCTACGCGCAGATTTTCCGGGTGTGAAGTCGAAGGGGAGGCAGGCGGTGATAGATTCACTTCCGTCATGGCCGGGCTTGGCCCGGCCATCCACGTCTTTCTTCTCGGTCATGAAGACGTGGATGCCCGGGACAAGCCCGGGCACGACGTTTCAACGGTGGCGGCGTTTATGACCATCGCGCTGCCAGCCGCGGGCATTCCGCAGCGAACCAAGCTCGATCTGTCCCGGCCGATTCTCATTCTGTTTGCGGCGGTGCTGTGCGCGCTGATCGTGCTGCCGATGTCCTGGCTCGTTTATTACAGCCTGGTTGACCGCGGCGGCGCCTTCACCCTCGGCAATTTCGTGACCCTGGCGACCGACCCGACCTTTATCGATCCGCTGCTCACGACGCTCATCCTGGCGGTGAGCTCGAGCATCATCTGCTGCGCCGTCGCTGCGCCGATGGGGTGGCTGGTCGCGCGCACCGACCTGCCGCTGCGGCGCACGGTGCGTGCGCTGGTGACCGCATCCTTCGTCACGCCGCCGTTTCTCGGCGCCATTGCCTGGGAGCTGTTGGCCGCACCCAACAGCGGCCTGCTCAACAAGCTCTACCGCGCGGTCACTGGCGCGCCGCAGGACGAGCACCTATTCAACATCTATTCGCTCGAAGGCGTGATCTTCGTGATCTCCTGCTACACGTTTCCCTACGTGTTCGTGCTCTTAGCCAACGCGCTCGACCGTATTCCCGGCGATCTCGAGGACGCCTCGTCGATTCTCGGCGGGCGCACCTGGACCACGGCGCGGCGTATCACCATTCCGCTCGCTTTGCCGGCGCTGGTTGCCGGCGCGCTGGTCGCGTTTCTGCAGGCGATGACCCTGTTCGGCTCGCCGGCGATCCTGGCGATCCCCGCCGGCTTCCACACCATGACCACGAAAATCTGGAGCCTGTTCAACTATCCGCCCAAGCCAGAGCTGGCGGCGGCGGCATCCATCCCGCTGCTCGTGCTCACCGTGCTGCTGCTGCGCGGCGAGCATCTCGTGCTCGGCCGGCGCGGCTATTCGGTCGTCGGCGGCAAAGGCGGCGATCCGCGCCTGATCCGGCTGGGCTCCTTGCAATGGCTCGCGCTCGCCTTCGTGTTTCTCGTTCTGCTTTGCCCGGTGTTTCTGCCCTATGGGGCGCTGCTCAACGCCACGTTCTCGCGCGTCGCCACTTCGTTCGTCTGGTTCGATAATTTCACGCTGCACAACATCTACTTCGTGTTTTTCGAATTGTCGGCGACCCCGCTCGCGGTGAAAAATACCTTCGTGCTTGGCATCTCCTCCGCCACCGTCGGCACGATCCTGGCGCTGGTCATCGCCTATCTGACGAGCCGGCGCGCGATCCGCGGCTACCGCACGCTCGGCTTTCTTGCCACCGCGCCGGTTGCGATCCCCGGCATCGTGCTCGGCGTTGGCCTGTTCCTGAGCTATGCGCGCCCGCCGCTGGTGCTCTACGGCACGCTTTGGATCCTGTTTCTCGCCTTCGTCACCATCGCGCTGCCCGCCGCCTACCAGCAAATGCAATCGGCGTTCCGCGCCGTGCACCCCGATCTCGAGGATGCAAGCCGCATTCTCGGCTCGAGCCGGCTGCGCACCTTGCGCGACATCACTGCGCCGCTGCTGCGCACCAGCGTGATCGCCACCTGGTGCTTCATCTTCGTCGGCGTGATCCGCGAATTGTCCGCGGCGATCATGCTGTTCACGTCGGAGACCAAGGTGATCTCGGTGTTGATCTTCGATCTCAACGAATCCGGCGATCTCGGAGCAATCTCCGTGCTCGGCCTGATCATGCTGGCTATCACCTTCACGGTGGTCATCGCGGTGAACCGCATCCCCGGCTTCGGCGATGCGCGCCTGCGCAACGCGTGAACTGCTTAAGGACGTGACATTATGACCCAAGAACTCGCCGGCCGCGTCGCCATCGTCACGGGGGCCGGGCGCAATATCGGGCGCGGCATCGCGCTGGCGCTGGCGGATGGCGGCGCGGCGGTGGTGGTCAACGCGCGCGCAAATCTGAAGGAAGCCGAGGCGGTCGCTAGCGAGATCGCACGCACCGGCGGCAAGGCGCTTGCCGTCACCGCCGATGTGGCCGATGCCGATGCCGTCAACAAGATGGTCACGGCCGCGGCGGAAAAATTCGGACGCGTCGACATTCTGGTGAACAACGCGGCGGTGCGCGTCGAGCAAGCGTTCGAAGCGATGACGCTTGCGCAATGGCGCGCGGTTACCGCGGTGATCCTCGACGGCGCGTTCAACTGTGTGAAAGCGTGCCTGCCCCATTTCAAGCAGAGCGGCTCAGGCGTGATCGTCAATATCGGTGGGCTCTCCGCCCATACCGGCGCGGCGCGCCGCCCGCATGTGATCGCCGCCAAGGCTGGCCTGATTGGATTGACGCGCGCGCTCGCCCACGAATTCGCCGCCGACAAGATCCGCGTCAACACGGTGACCCCGGGCCTGATGGCGCGGCCGCGCCCGGCCGGAGCGCCGGTGCCGGCGCATCACGCCTTCGTTCACGCGCTCGCCGGCCGGCTCGGCGAGCCTACCGACATCGCCGCCGCCGTGCGCTTCCTCTGCAGCCCCGGTGCAAGCTTCATCACCGGCCAGAACATTCAGGTCAACGGCGGCGCGTTTCTGGGATGATTGTTTGGCACGTCAAACCTCGGCTGTCATGCCCGCACAAGCGGGCATCCAGTAATCACTAGGTTCACGATGAACGAACATAGCGGCCGGTGGTTACTGGATTCCGGCTCTCGCTCGCTTCGCTCGCTCGTCCGGAATGACGGCGAGAGGAGTGGCGAGGGGTGAATCTGGCTGCAAAAGGTGCTAATCCCTGTGCAAGCAACCCCAGCACCAGGCGTAACGAGGACCCCATGTATACCGATCTCGCGCTCTACATCGACGGCAAGTGGGTCAACGGCGGCAACGGCCGCAAGGGCGAGGACGTCATCAATCCGGCGACCGAGAAGCCGCTCGCGCACCTGCCCCACGCCAGCAAGGCCGATCTCGACGAGGCGCTCGAGGCCGCCAAGAAGGGCTTCGCCCTGTGGCGTGCGACGCCGGCCTACGACCGCGCGAAAATCATGCGCAAGGCCGCCGACCTCATGCGCGAGCGCCACGATGCCATCTCGAAGGTGATGGTGCAGGAGCAGGGCAAGGTCTACGTCGAAGCGCGTGCCGAGGTGCTCACCTCCGCCGACATCATCGACTGGTACGCGGAAGAGGGCCGTCGCAGCTACGGGCGCATCGTGCCGGGCCGCGCCAAGGGCACGCGCCAACTCGTGGTGCAGGAGCCGGTCGGGATCGTGGCGGCGTTCACGCCGTGGAACTTCCCCGTGCTCACCCCCGCGCGCAAGATCGGCGGCTCGCTCGCTGCCGGCTGTTCGCTCATCCTCAAGGCGTCAGAGGAAACACCGGGCGCCTGTGTCGAGATGGTGCGCTGCTTCGTCGATGCCGGATTGCCGGCGGGCGTCCTCAATCTCGTGTTCGGCGTGCCGGCAGAAGTCTCCGAGCATCTCCTCGCCAAGGAGGCGGTGCGGAAAATTTCCTTCACCGGCTCGATCCCGGTGGGCAAACATCTCGCTGCGCTCGCCGCCAAAGGCATGAAGCGCACCACGATGGAGCTGGGCGGTCATTCACCGGTGGTGGTGTTCGCCGATGCCGACGCGGAGAAGGCCGCCGACACCATCGCCGCGTTCAAGTACCGCAACGCCGGCCAGGTCTGCATCTCGCCTAGCCGCTTCTACGTGCAGGAGGATGCCTACAAGAAATTTTTGGCGCGCTTCACCGATTACGCCAAGGGCGTCAAGCTCGGTGACGGGCTGGAAAAGGGCATCACCATGGGACCGATGGCGAACGCGCGCCGCATCGACGCCATGGAAAGCTTCGTCGCGGACACCAAGCAGCGCGGCGGCACGGTGGTGACCGGCGGCAAGCGGCGCGGCAACCAGGGCTTCTTCTACGAGCCGACGATCGTGACCGAGGTGCCCGACGATTCCAAAGTGATGACCCAGGAGCCGTTCGGGCCGATCGCGCCGATCGTCACGTTCAAGACCTTCGACGAGGTGGTGCAGCGCGCGAACTCGCTGCCCTATGGGCTCGCCGCCTATGCCTTCACGAACTCGAACGCGACCGCGGCGGCGATCGGCGAGGCGATCGAGTCGGGCATGGTGGGGGTCAATTCGGTTGCGGTGTCGACGCCGGAGACGCCGTTCGGTGGCGTGAAGGAGTCCGGCCATGGCAGCGAGGGCGGCATCGAGGGGCTCGGCGCCTACCTCAACACGAAGTTCATCTCGCAGGGATGATTAGCTAGCCGCGGCGATCGCGCTCTCACTCGGGGTCCCAAAAATTCGCGGCGCGAATTTTTGGGGTGCCCCAGCCGCCTCATCCTTCGAGACGCTCGCCATAGCGCGGCGAAGACGCGTGTAAACGCGCTTATGGCTCGCTCCTCAGGATGAGGGCGAGGGCGGGGTGAGGCCGCACATCACTTCTGTCCCGCCTTGCGGCAGGCGGCCCAAATTTTTTCCGGCGTGACCGGCATGTCGAGGTGGGCGCCGGCGCCGCCAGGAATGGCGTCGGCCACGGCATTCATCAGCGCCGCGATCGCCGCGGTGGTGCCGGCTTCGCCGGCGCCTTTCACCCCGAGCGGATTGGTCTTCGCCGGCACCAGATGCAAGGCATCCTGGAACGCGGGCAGATCATCGGCGCGCGGCAGCGCGTAATCCATGAAAGAGCCGGTGATCAGCTGTCCGCCCGAATTGTCGAAGATCGCGTGCTCCAGCATCGCCTGGCCGAGCCCCTGGGCGATCGAGCCGTGGGTCTGGCCCTCGACGATCATCGGGCTGAGCGCGTTGCCGCAATCGTCGACCGCGCTGTAGCCGACGAGCGCGAGCGCGCCGCTTGCCGGATCGATTTCCACCTCGGCGATGTGACTGCCGTTGGGAAAGGTGAGCGGCGTCTCTGCGTTGACCTTGGTATCGAGGTTTTCGGCAATCTCGCCGCACTTCTTCAACTCTGCCGCGCGGACGGCAAGCTCGAACAGCGAAATGCTGCGGTCGGTGCCGACCACGCCGAAACGGCCGTCGCGATATTCGATGTCGGCGTCCGCGGCTTCCAGAACGGTCGCGGCGATGGTCTTCCCTTTCGCGAGCATCGCCTCGATCGTCTTGATCAAGGCGTGGCTCACCGTCATCGCCGATCGCGAACCGACCGACGCATAGCCCGCGATCTCCATCGCCGAGTCGCCTTGCCGGTGCTCGATCTGCTGGGGCTTGATGCCGAGCCGTTGCGCCAGCATTGGAATGAACACGGTGGCGTGCCCTTGGCCCGTCGATTGCACGTTGAGGCCGAGGACGAGCTTTTCCCCGCCGGGAAAGGTGAGCGCAGTACCCTCGAGGGGAAAGCCGCCGGCGTGCTCCAGCATGCAGGAGATGCCGAGCCCGCGATACTTGCCGCGCTTGCCTGCCTCGCGCCGCCGCTTCTTGAAGCCGTCGGTATCGGCGAGCGCCAGCGCCTTGTCGAGCAGCGCCTCGAACTCGCCGCTGTCGATCGTGGTGCCGACCGCGGTCTTGTACGGCATCTGCTTCGGCTTGATGAAGTTGCGCCGGCGCAGCCGCACTGGATCGATGCCGGTGACGCGCGCGGCCTCGTCGACCACGCGTTCGAGCATGTAATTGGCTTCCGGGCGCCCGGCGCCGCGGTATGGCGCCGTCGTGGTGGTATTGGTGAACACGCAGCACACGCCGATGTCGATGCGCGGGATGTCGTACATGCCGGGCAGACAGCGCGTGAGATTGACAGTCTGGATGTTGGCGCCGACCGCGCCGATATAGGCGCCCATATTGCCGAGGTGGCGGACGCGCAGCGCCAGAAACTTGCCGCGCTCGTCGAGCGCCAGCTCGACCTCGCTGAAGGCATCGCGCGCGTGATTGTCGCTGAGAAACGCCTCGGCGCGGCTCGACATCCAGTGCACGGGGCGGCCGAGCTTGCGCGCTGCAACCAGGATCGCGAGGTACTCAGGATACGGTCCGGTTTTCAGTCCGAACGCGCCGCCTACGTCCTCGGTGGTCACGCGCAGGCGCTGGTTGGGTATGCCGAGAATCGGGGCAAGCCCGTCGCGCAGGGCGCGCGCGCTCTGCGAACAGCAGCGCAAGAAATAGCTCTCGGCGCTGGGATCGTAGCTAGCAGTCGCGCCTCGCGGCTCCATCGAATTGACCACCAGGCGCTGGTGCGTGACGCTCACGCGCGCCACGTGCTTGGCCGAGGCGATGACGCGCTCGACCTCCTCGGCGTTCCCTTCGGGATCCGGCGCGAGACCGGGCCAATCCACGGCGACGTTGCCGGGCGCCTCGGGCCAGACCTGCGGCGCGCCGGGGCGCACCGCCTCGCGCAGGTCGACGATCGGCGTGCGTTCCGCGTAATCGACCGCGACCAGTTCGGCGGCGTCCTGCGCCGCGGCGGGCGTCTCGGCAATGACGACCGCGACCGCCTCGCCCACGTGTCGCACGGTCTTCGCCAGCGCCGGACGATGCGGAACGATGAGCTTGGTGCCGCCGCGGCCGTTAAGCGGCGGATGCTGCGATACGTTGCCGATCCCCTCCATGTCGTCGGCGGTGAGCACCGCGAGCACGCCCGGCGCTGCGCGCGCGGCCGCCGCGTCGATCGCGCGCACATCGGCGAAGGCGCGCGGCGAGCGCACGAAATACGCGTAGGCTTGCCCCGGCAGCGGCGCATCGGCGGCAAACCGTCCGAAGCCGCGCACCAGCGGATCGTCCTCGAGACGCGGTGTTTGCGATGCGCGGCTTGCTACGGTCGTGGCTTCCATGTGGGGTTCCGAATGCAGGGAGGGAATTTGCGGGACGCGCGTTTATAGCGGAAACGGCGAGCAAGGGGAGTGGGTCCCCCCGCAATCCTCCTGTGTCGTCCCGGCCGAGCGCGTTAGCGCGAGAGCCGGGACCCAGTAATCACCGATCTCTGAGCTGCGCGCCTTCGCGAGGCCATGGGTTACTGGGTCCCCGCTTTCGCGGGGACGACACCGAAGATTACCTTGGCGTAGGACTCACCGATGCTCCAGTGCCGCGCGCACGCGGACGACGGTGTCGGCGGGTGTGCGCATCACCTGCTCGACCAGGGCGGCGACCGCTTCGCCCGAGAGTGGATCCACATCGATCTTGAGCTTATCGGCCTCGGCAAGGTAGGCGGGGTTCTTCATCGTCGCGTCGAACGCGCGGCGCAGCGCGGCAACGCGCTCGGGCGGCACGTTGGGCGGCAGGAAGAAAGGGCGGCCGTATTCCAGGCGCGCCAGCATCAGCCTGAGCGCGGCGTGCTCCGCATCGGTCTTGGCGACGTCGAGGAACATCGGGACCCTGCTCAGCTCGGGACTCTTGTTGAGCGTCCACTGCGCGAGCAGGCGGATTTTGTTTTCCGCGATCCAGTTGCCGTTGATCGCTTTGAGCGTCGACCAGTTGGCGATGGTGCCGTGCACTTCGCCGCTCTCCATCGCCAGATGGATTTTAGGCGTGCTCTCGTAGCCGGTGACTACCTTGAACTTGAATCCGAACAGGGCGTCGGCGAGCACCGGATAGTCGTACTGGGTCGAGCCCGGCGCCTGTGCGCCGATCACGATCTCCTGGCTCCGTGCATCGTTTAACGCCTGCACAGGCGCGGTGTGCCACACATACATCACCTGCGTCTCGCGGTTGGTGCTGCCGAGCCAGCTGAGCTTGACCGGATCGAAGCGCGCGCCACCGGGCTGCAGCAGCGGCGTTGTCGGCATGCCGTTGAACGAGGCGCCGATCGCGGTGCCGTCGAACGGCCCGCTGTTGTAGAGCGCATTGGTCATGGTGAGACTGCCGGCGCCCGGCTGGTTCTGCACGATGACCGTCGGCTGGCCGGGAATGTGCGTGGTCATATGTCGCGCAAGCAGCCGCGCGTTGATGTCGTAGCCGGAACCCACCCCGACGCCGACCACGAGCCGGATGGTCTTGCCGCGGTAGAACCCGGCGACGTCTTCCTGTTGCGCGGAAACCGGGCCTGCGACGACAAGGATCGAAATTGTGAGCGCTGCGAGGGGGAGCCGCGCAGCATGCGGCGCCAACAAGCCGCACGCCCCCCGCGCGCGCTTAATCGCGTTCCCGCTTTCGAAAACCGTTCTCGATCGTCCCACGAATGACCGGGTAACATTCGCACATAATTTTTTCCAGCTTTTTGCGGTCCAATACCTTGATCACGGCGCGGCGATAATCGATTGCCTTAGCATCCCGCAGCGTTCGCGCCGCCGTCGTCACGCTCGAAGGGGCGCACGCCCATGAACCGGTCCGATCCCCTGGTCCAATCCGTCGCCGTGCAGATCATTGAGCTGGGCAAAAGCGGGCGAGCGCGATCGCGAGCGGCTACTGGCGCAGGTTCTCGAGGTCTTTGGGCAGTCCGCTCGCAAAGCCGGCTGAACGCTTGCGCATGGGAGCGAGCTGCTCTATGCACGCGAACCAGACGGCAAGCGGAAATACGACCCACAGCAGGATGGGCATGCTACGTCTCACGCATTCCTCCCACTGCTCGCATTGTTAACGATTGTGCGCGCCGTTGGTTCCCCGGCGCGCGCCAGGCAAAGCCATCCGCTAGCGGCGTTTGTCCGGTTTGGCAGGCTAGTAACAAATAACGAATTCGTAGCCCGGGTAGAGCGAAGCGAAACCCGGGACAGACCGAGCCACTGGCGGAAACCAGGATTTCGCTTCGCTCAATCCGGGCTACAGCTGAACTTTCTCACGCGGCGGCGCGTTCCTCGTCCGGCGCGAGCGGCAGCTTCACCGCCTGCTTGCGGCGCGCGGAGAGATCGAGCGCCTTGGTCAGCATCAGCCGGTTGTGCGCCTCGGCGGCCGTGGCGGCCTGGGTCGACAGCCCGAGCGCGACGCGGTTGAGCCAGGAGTCGGTTTCCTCGCGCATCGGCCCGCGCAACTCGCCGAGCGCCATGTCGCCGGGCGGATAGCTGCCCATGAAATCGACCAGCCGGCGCTGGTCGGGCGCATAGCCTTCGTTCTGCGGTGCCGATACCGCGAGCACGACGTCGCGATGCGTGTCGTCGATGGTGAGCACGCCCTCGGTGCCGTTGATGCCGACTTCGAGGCTGTAGACTGCGCCCGGCCAGGTCACCGGCAGCGCCCAGGAGATGTTGAGGTGATAGACGCTGCCGTCCGCGAACATGATCATGCCGGCGGTGGCGTCGATGCCCTGATAGGCAGGGCCCAGCACCTTGTCGATCGAGCGCGCGTAGCATTCGACCGGCGTCTTGTGCTCCAGGTACCACATGACGATGTCGAGCGCGTGCGTGCCCGAGATCACCATGGGCGAGATCGTCTTTGGATCGTCGGTGCGCTTGTAATTGTCGATCGCGACCAGCCGGTTCATGAAGGCGCGCGAGGTCACCATCGTCACGTCGCCGAGCGCGCCGCTACGCACCTTCTCCTTGGCGCCGAGCCATTTGCGGCGAAAGCGCTGGGTGTAGCCGACCACCGCGTCGAGTTTGGCATCGCTGATCGCCTTGAGCACACGTGCGGACTCGGCGAGATCGGTGGCGAGCGGCTTTTCGATGAGCATCGGCACGCCGCGCTCCACCGCCGCCATGATCGGATCGACGTGGAGATGCTCGTCGGTGGCGATGATGGCGCAAGTGACCTCGGATCGGCGCAACAGCTCGCGATGATCTTGCGTCACGAAATCCGCACCGATTTTTTCCGCGACGTAAAGCCCGCGGTTGTGGTTCTTCTCGGCGATGCCGATCCATTCGACCGCGGGATGGCGCGCCGCCACCTCGCCGCGAAACAGTCCCACTCGCCCCGCTCCGACGATGGCCAGACCGAGGCGTCTGGCTTCGCGCCTCATCGCTTGGCTCCCGCCATTTCCGCAACCGCCGAAAGCGCCTCGTTCGAGAGCGGCAGGTCGACCGGCGCGTTGCGCTCGGCGGAGAGATCCGCCGCGGTATAGGTTTCCATCACCATGCGCGCGCTTGCGGGCGTCACCATCACCGGCCGGTCCATCAGGCAGGCTTCGAGGAAGTGGATGGTCTCGGGCCCCATCTGCCCGGCAAAGACATGGTCCACTTGCTCGCCCGGCATCGTCGACATGGGAAAGCGCGTGCCGTCCGCCACGGTGTTGAGCCAAGCGTCGCGGTGGGTGTCGTCGAGGATCAGCGCGCCTTCGGTGCCGGTGATCTCGACCCAGGTCGAGCAGAAGTTCGGATAGCCCCGCGGCAGATTCCAGCCGCCGCCGATCGTGACCAGCATCCCGTTGTCCATCGTGACGATCGACCACATGACGTCGTAGGAGCCGTTGATCGGCTGCATATAACCGTAAGCGCCTTGCGAATAGACGCGCACCGGCTTGGCCGGCTCGAGCAGCCAGAACACGAAGTCGAGGTCGTGGGTGGACTCCATAACCACCGGCGAGAGACGAACCCGCTTGGCGATCTTGGCGCCGAGACCGCGGCTCAGGTGCCGGCTCACCATCACCGAGACGACTTTGCCCAGGGTGCCGTCGGTGATTTTTTTCTTGGCATAGGCGAATTTCGGATTGAAGCGCTGCGAATAGCCGATGGTGAATTTCAGCCCGCCCCGCTTGGCGAGCGTGATCAGCTCGTCCGCCTCCCACAACTCCATCGCGATCGGCTTTTCCAGCAGCACATTCTTGCCGGCCTTGAGGCAATCGCGGGTGATCGGATAATGGTTCTGCTCCGGCGTGGTGCAGACGTAGACGACCGAGATATTCGGATTTCTGGTGATATCCTGATAGTCGAGCGTGGCGCTTGCCGGTCTGGTCAGCGTCTTCACCTCGGCGAGGCGGTCCGGGCGGATTTCGCAGATGTGCAATTTGTCGACCAGCGCCGAGCGCGCGAGCGTCTCGGCGCGGATGCCGCCGCACCAGCCCGTCCCGATCACCGCGACTTCTGTTTGCTTCACCGCTTCCTCTCAGTGTCATGCCCGCGCAAGCGGGCATCCAGTAATCACTGAGTATCCGATGTCGTACGGTCGCGCCACCCCCGGCCTCATGCTGAGGAGGCGCCTTAAGCGCGTTTACGCGCGTCTTCGACGGCGCTATGGCGCCGTCTCGAAGCATGAGGCCGCCCTCATCCTTCGAGACGCTCGCTCCTCAGGATGAGGGCGGAGCAGTCTTTCTCGCAGGCCTCTTGCTCGGATAATACCTACGGTGGACTTAGCGCAGGTTGCATCACCCCAAACACGTCAGCTGCGAACTGCGGGTAGGTTTCGGCGAGCTGCGGTGCGATGTCTGAGCGCAGGAGGCACAGCGTCTCGGCAGAAGGGGCGGGGGTCATCGGCACGTCTTTCGGCTGCTCGAATGCAAAGCCGGTATGCTCGATGACCTCATCGATGCTGTGTCCGGGATGGACGCTCACCAGGCGAAACCGGCGCCGCGGCCGATCGAAGGAGAACAAGCAGCGCGGCGTGACGAGCGCGATCGGCCCGCCCGGACGATATACGTTGGCCGCGCTCGTTCCCGGCGCGGTGACGAAATCGACCTTGTCGACCAGTGTGCGGCGCGTGTGCTCGAGGCGGAACAGGATCACGTTCGGCACCACGTAATAGAGATAGGCCGACCCGAACGAGCCGGGAAACCGCACCTTCGGCCGCCGGTAGTCGCCGATGGCGACGAGGTTAATGTTGCCTTCACCGTCGATCTGTCCGCCCGAGAGGAAGAACACGTCGATGCGGCCCTGACCGGCGCAGTCGAACAGCTCGCGTCCGCCGTCGGTGAAGAACGATTGGCGCCGGCTGCCGAGCAGCGAGACGCGCGGCCTTCCGTTGCCGCGCGCGCGCGAGCAGCGCGGCCGCTGCCGGGATCGGCGAGGCGGCGCCGACCGCGACGTGGCGCGTATTGCCGATCAGTCCGGCGATGACATCGGCGAGGAGTTCTTCGGTGCGGAAGGGCGTTAGGGTCTCATTCACGGCAGACGCCTTGCGCCCTCACGCTGAGGGGCCGCGCAAAGCGCGGCAGCCTCGAAGCATGAGGCCGCCCTCATCCTTCGAGACGCGTCGTTGCGCGACGCTCCTCAGGATGAGGGCGGATAGCCGCGCGCCGGGCATGGACGTGGCGGTCGAGATAGTCGGCAAAGCCCGCCTCGGTCGCAGCGAGGCGCGCGTATTCGGAAAGATGCGCGGCGTCGGGCGGATAATCGTCCGCCAATGCGAGCGGCCAGGCGCCTTTCGGCGCAACCGCGATCGTCTTAATGTAAAAGCCCCCCAGCGCGCCGGCCACGAGCACCGGATCGTCGAAAAAATTTCTCTCGTGAATCTTTTCCACGGTGACCACGGTTTTGGTGGCTGCATGCGCCATCTGGGCAAGCTCGCGGTCGCCCCCGATCCAGACATTGCCGTCGCGGTCCGCCATCGGCGCATGAAACAGGGCAACGTCGGGCTTGATCGCGGGGAGCAGCACGATGGGATCGTCATCTCCGAACGGATTATCGATGACCTTCCAGTCCGGCCGATGCGCGAGAAGGTCGGAGCCGATCAGGCCGCGCAGCGGCATGAACGGCGCGCCTTTTTCCGCGGCTTGGATGCCGGCATGCAGGGCCGGGCAGGTCGCGTCCTTGACACGAACCGTGCCGGCTAGAACCGCCGCGGTGATGCGCGGCGCCGGCCCGAACTCACCGAGGCTCACGGCCGAGGTCTCGATGCTTTCCACGCAGCCCGCGCCGATCAGCAGATCTGCCTGCAAGCTCGAAGTCGGAAGCGCAATCAGGTTGAGTCGCCTGATGCCGCGGCGGATCAGCGCGCGCGTCGCCTCGATGGCGACGCCGGAGATATCGCGCGGCACTGCGAGCACGCAGCCGTCGCTGATCGGCGACAGCGCTTCCTCGATTGTGCGAACGATCATCGGGTCGGCCTCATGCTGAGGAGCCGTGCGCAGCACGGCGTCTCGAAGCATGGGGCCGCCCTCATCCTTCGAGACAGCCGCTTCGCGGCCTCCTCAAGATGAGGGCGGAACACTACGACAGCGCCTGCTTCACCCGATCCGGCGAGAACGGCACGCGGCGGATGCGCACGCCCGTGGCATCGAAGATCGCGTTGGCGATCGCCGCCGCCACCGGTCGGATCGAGGGCTCGCCGGCGCCGGATGGCGCGATCTCCGGATGATCGATCAGCACGATGTCGATCGTCTCCGGCGTCTCGGTGATGTCGAGGATCGGATAGCTCATCCAGTCGACGCTGGTCACGTTCTTCGCGTCGAACTTGACCTCTTCCCAGAGCGTGCGGCTCACGCCCTGCACGATGTTGCCCTCGATCGTGTGGCGCAGCCCATCCGGATTGATGATCTGCCCGCAATCGTGGGCGACGGTAAATTTGCGCGCCCAGATCTTGCCGCTCGCGCGGTCGATGTCGACCTCGGCCACCACGGCGACGCGCGTGCCGTTGCGCTGCGCGTAAGCCATGCCGCGGCCGCTCACCTTATTGCCGGTCTGGTCGCGGCGCGGCGACGGCCGCGACTGCCAGCCCGCCTTCTCGGCGGCGGCCTTGATCACCGCGATGTCGCGCGGTTCCTTGATGTGGCGGAGGCGGAACTCGATCGGATCGAGATTGAGCGCCGCCGCCAGCTCATCGATGAACGATTCGCTGGCAAAGTGGATCTGCGGACCCACGGGATCGCGCAGATGCGCGCTGCGCAGCGGCGAGGCGCGGTCGAGCAGGGGCGCGATGGTTTCCCAGGCGAGCCGCTTGTTGTTGAAGTGATAACTCTCCGCCGGCCAGCCGAATCCGTCGCCGGATTTGAGCTCGACGCCGCGCACTTGCCCCGCGAGCGTGTCCCACGGCGCGCCGCCATTGGTGTTCACGTCGATGCGGGAGAAGCCCTTGCTGACGAACTCATAGGCGCCGACATTGCCTCGGATGTCGATGGCGGCGCGCGCCCGGTGGATCGAGGCCGGGCCCTTCGGGTCCCAGCCGGTCGCCTGAGCGCGGGTGTATTGCACGCGCACCGGCTTGCCCACCGCCTTGGCGAGCACCGCGGCGTCCATGGCGCCGTCATCCGCGTCGCTGCGGCCGTAGGAGCCCGGACCCACCACCCAGATCACGTGCACGTTCTCGGCCGGAATGCCGAGCGTGCCGGCGATTCCGTTCCGCACGAAGTGCGGCTTCTGCGATCCGGTCCAGCAGGTAACCTTGCCGTCCTTGATCTCGACCACGGCACAGGCCGGCCCCATGCAGGCATGGGACTGGAACGGCCATTCGTATTCCGCCTCGATCACGCGAGCAGGGGTGGCGAACGCTTCGTTGACATTCCCGGTCTCGTTCTTGTCAACCTCGCGCTTGCGCACCGGCGCGCGGCGGATGTGATCGTAGAGCGCGTTCTGGTCGGGAAACGGCGGGGCGACCTCGGACCACTGCACTTGAAGCTTCTCGGCCGCCTTGCTCGCATCCCATTCCTTGTCGGCGACCACGCCAAGAAAGCCTTTGTCCCAGACCACCTTGGCGCCGGGGATATCCTTGATCGAGCTTTCGTCGACTTTGGTCGGCACTGCGCCGGCGATCGCGGGGCGGATCACCCGGCCGTGCACCATGCCGGGCACCTTCACGTCGGTGCAGAAATCCTCTTGCGCGTAGGCTTTGGGCGCGATGTCCTCGCGCGCGATCGGCTTGCCGACGATCTTGTAGTCTTTGGCGTCTTTCGGCTTGGCCTTGCCCGGCGCGTAGAGCAGGTTGCCGATCTGCTTGTTCCATTCGAGTTGAACGTTGAAGTAGCGCCCGCCGATCAGCTCGGCGTAGCTCGCCTTCTTGGTCGCGTCGTTTTTCGCGTGCACGATGCCATCGGTGACGGTGAGCTGATCGGCTGGGAGGCTGAGCTTCTCAGCTGCCATCTCGACGAGCACGCGGCGCGCTTCCGCCGCCGCGGCGCGCATTTGCTTGCCGCCCATCTGGACGCCGGTCGAGCCCGAGGCGCCGCCCTGGTTCACGCTAGTGGCGGTGTCGCCCATGATCACGCGCACCGCCTTGAACGGCACGTCGAGCTCGTCCGCCACCATCTGGCCGATGGCGACGAACAAGCCTTGCCCCATGTCCATCTTGCCGAAGAAGGCGGAGACGGTGCCGTCCGCGTTCACCGCGATGTAGGAGGAGAGCTGATCCGGCGTGAGCGGCGGCTTCGCGCCCTGCGCCAGCGCCGCGTTGATGCCGAGCACCGTGTCGAGCGAAATCGGCATGCCGACCGAGACCACCAGCGCGCCGCCGGCCTTGAGGACGGAGCGGCGGGAGAAATCGCGTTCCAACTTGGTCATGATCGCCTCCCTCAGCCCATCATCTCGGCTGCGCGCTTGACCGCGCGCATGATGCCCATATGCGTGCCGCACCGGCATTTGAGCCCGGTCAGCGCGTCCTTGATCTCGGCGTCGCTCGGCTTCTTCTTCTGATTGAGCAGCGCCGCCGCGGTCATCATCCAGCCGTTGATGCAGTAGCCGCATTGCGGCACCTGCTCCTCGACGTAGGCCTTCTGGATCGGATGCGGCTTGTCCGGGGTGCCGAGCCCGGCCAGGGTGACGACCTTGCTGTTGCCCACTGCGGAGACCGGGGTGACGCACGAGCGCACCGGCTGCCCATCCACATGCACGGTGCACGCGCCGCATTGCGCCAGCCCGCAGCCGAAATGCGGATTGTTCAATCCGAGATCGTTGCGCAGCGCGTAGAGCAACGGCATGTCCGGATCGGCATCGATCGTATGGACCTTGCCGTTCACGTCGAGGTTTATGCGAGCCATCGTGGCATCTCTCCCTTGAATGGCACCCGCTGCGCCGGACGCTGACATCCGCCGCGTGAGACGCTTGGCAGTGAAGGAGCGTTGTCGCGCGCGAGACTATTCCAACGCGCCAAGTTTGCAAACACCCGCATGGACGATGCTGATGTGAATGGAACAAGAAGCCGCGAGGCAATCTCGGTGCGCTCCCTCCCCCCTTGTGGGGGAGGGTTGGGGAGGGGGGTGGTTGTTATGGGGGATGAATTCGCAACTGCGACCCCCACCCCCCAAACCCCACCCCAGCCGGCTGCGGGTTTGCCTGCTTCCGGCAAAATTAAAGTGACCAAACCCCGGCAAGCCGGGGTTTGGTTTTGGAGAGGGGAGCGCACCGAGTCTGCGGCGCGCTCTGGCGCATCAAATTACCAACGAACGTCCTAACTGCGTTTCGGCGCGGGAACCGGAATGCCGGCGATCTTCAGGTTCACGGAACCCAGATGCGTGCGGCTCGTGAAATAAAGCGTCTTCCAGTCGTCGCCGCCGAACGCAATGTTGGTGGTGGCGGGCTGCCCATGCACGATGCGGCCGAGCTTCTTGCCGTGCGGATCGAGGATGTAGATGCCGCCGGCGCCGCCGCAATAGACGTTGCCCGCTGTGTCCACCTTCATGCCGTCGGGCACGCCGGGCTCGCTGCCGCGCAGGTCGGCGAACACGCGGTCGCTCTGCTTGGCGAGCACGCCGCTCGGCATCACCTCGAAGGCACGGATATGGCCACGGCGTGAATCGTTGACGTAGAGCACGCTTTCGTCGGGCGAGAACGCGAGGCCGTTGGGCAGCACGAAATTGTCGACCAGCAGCGTGAAGGTGCCGAGGTCGGGCGTGAGGCGATAGACGCCGGCAAAGGTGAGATCCCATTGCTCCTGCGGCGTCTGCAGGGTCCATGGGTCGGTGAAATAAATCGCGCCGTCAGATTTCACCACCACGTCGTTCGGGCGGTTGAGCCGCCGCCCCTGAAAGCTGTTCGCGACAACGGTGAGACCGCCGTCGAGCTCGCGCCGCGTGACCCGCCGCATGTCGTGCTCGCATGAGAGGAGCCGACCCTGCAGATCGCGCGTGAGGCCGTTCGCGCGGTTAGTCGGCTCCTGGTCGACGGTGACGCCCTTGCCCGGCGTGTATTTCATCCGTCGGCTGTTGTGGATGTCGGTGAACAGGAGATAGCCGCCTTCCTTCCACCAGAGCGGCCCTTCGGCGGGACCGAGCGGGCCGCCGAAGCCCGACGCCAGCTCTTTGATCGGCTCGTTTGCCGCAATGATGTTGTCGAGCTCGGGCGCCAGCTTTTCGATGCGCGGCTGCACCTGAGTTTGGGCTTGCGCCCACGCGCCGCGTCCGCTTGCGGCCAAGCCGGCAACCGCGCCCGCCATTTCCAGCGCGCGCCGCCGGGAAATTCGCTCATGCATGGTAATCCTCCCTCGCAAAGATTGTGTGTCCGTTGCGCGAGGAAAGACTAGCGCAGATCGGGTCCGCTCGTCCCCGCGAAAGCGGGGACCCCGGTCACAAGGCGTTGGCAGGCGACCCTGGATTTCCCGCATAGCGCGTCGAAGACGCGCGTGAACGCGCTTATGCCGCGGGAATGAGCAAACGAGAGGATCAGCGCTTTGCGTCGGGAGCGTCTGCGGCGAGCGCCTGAACCGCCTCGAACAGCGCGCGCACTTCGGCTTCACGAATATTTCGGGTGATGAAAACCAGCCGGCTGCGGTGATCGTCCGATGGCCAGGTCGCGAGCTCGACCGGCGGATGGGCGAGATGTTGCACCGCCTGGATTAGCACCGGCCCGCGGCAGCCGACGACGTTGAGAAAGCCTTTCACCCGCAGCAGATCGGCCCCGCGCAGCGCGATCAGCGTCTCCATGGCGCGCGCGAACGCTTCCCAGGCAACGGGCACGTCGTCGGTCAGCACGAAGCTCACGATGTCGTCGCTGTGCTCTGCTTCGGCGACGAAGCCGGAACGCGCTGCCGTTTTGCTCATTAAAACGGAGTCCGCGCCGGTTTCGGTCAAGTAGTGCGGTTCAAGCTTGCCGTCGATCGCACTGGAAATATCGGCGCGCGGATTGAGCGCGCGCACCCGCGCGGTGAGGCGCTC
>Ga0306926_10000384_pt1 | contig 40169 bp, 29 predicted proteins | sample flu12Cox44000178_FD_203759 | JGI IMG/M metagenome (GOLD analysis project Ga0306926, IMG submission 203759) | Lab enrichment of tropical soil microbial communities from Luquillo Experimental Forest, Puerto Rico - flux8day.12C.oxic.44.000.178 (v2)... | ecosystem: Environmental > Terrestrial >... | reverse complement strand
GCATTGTGACGGAGGCGGCCGAAGAAGATCGCCGAGCTGGGCGGTCTGACATCACTGGGTGTTGGCGGGTTGTGGGACGCGACGAACAGCTCAACCCGAAGTTCCTAGGGGGAAAAGTGGAGCGGGGGTGGCGGCTGGTGGAAGAAGGACACAGGATTGAGGATGGGAGGGTGGTGACAGGGAAGCGGGCGGCGTAAATCGCTATAGATCGGCTCCAGCCCCGGGGTTCGCTTTGGCGTTTCCGCAGTGTTGAAGCACTGGGTTTAGACATCTCGGCCCTTCCGCGCCTAAGTTGATTCGAGTTTTAAATACACCAGCAGTTCCTTTGACTGGGGTGGCGATCTTTTCCCGCCTCCTCGCTCAGGGGATGACGACTAGCGTGAGGTTTGCAGTAATCTAAAACTACTATTTCGCGGATTGTGTGGCCGGCAATATACTTGCCAAACCTCTGATGCGTAAACCTTCCAGAAAAACTGTTGCCGTTGTTGCGGTTGTGCTGCTGGTGTTGTGGGGCAGCTTTCTGGTCCTGATTAACTGGGCGATGCGGCAGCCGCCGGAGACGTTCGGGCGCGTGATGATGTACGTGCCGATGCCGGCCTTCTTCGTGCTGCCTTTCGAGACTCTGTGGAACCAAGCGCGCGTTGGTACGGTCCAGGTTGGCGACGCTGCTCCGGAGTTTCGCTTGCCGACGTTGGACCACAAGGAGCAAGTGGAACTGTCGGCTCTGCGTGGCAAGCCTGTGGTGCTGGTCTTCGGCAGCTATACCTGACCGCCGTTTCGGCGGGAGGTTCCCGCCCTGAACAGGCTGTATGAGCAGTACGGCAACCAGGTGGCGTTCTATGCGGTGTACATCCTGGAGGCGCACCCCACCGACATCTGGACGATGCAGAGCAACGTGAAGGACAACGTGCTGTTCGCCAGTCCAAAGAATGATCAGGAGCGCGAGAATGTCGCCAACGCGTGCGTGCGCAAGCTGGGGATCAAGTTCCCGGCGATCGTCGACGGTTTCGACAACACCACGGAAAAAGCTTACACAGGCTGGCCCGACCGGCTGTACCTGATCAGCAGCGATGGCAAGGTGCTGTACAAGAGCAAGCCCGGACCGTTCGGGTTTAAGCCCGATCAGTTGGAAGGGGCGATCAAGAAGCTGCCGGAAGTGCGCGCGGGTTTCACGAATGTTGTCAGTGTGTCGTCCGAACAAGGCGCCAATATAGGTTTCTTCGGACTCCAGGGAACGGCCTACCAGTCAATAATGGGATGGTGAATGCTTCGGCTGTACCCGAACCGGGTTGCTGGCGCTGCCGGGCACCGCAGCTTTGGCGGTGGCTGGAGCGGTCCGCCGAAACAGCCGCTAACCGCCTGCTTCTAAGATTTGGTGTAACGCCGGACTCCTCAACTCATGCGTTTCTTTCGAATGCGACATGCCGAATGCGACCGCGAGACTCGCGGTAGCGATTTCCGTTACTATAAAAACTGCAGTGCGTCTAAATAGACGAGTCTCGCGTAATTTACCAAGGACACTTGGGAATGAACCGTAATCTGTTCTCTTCACTGTTTGTGATGGCCGTTCTCCTGCTGTGCACAACGCTTGTGTGGTGCGGCGATACATCTTTGCTTCGCCCGCCCAAGGGATCGAAGGTCGCTCTTCTTGTATTCGAAGATCTCCAGTGCCCCGACTGTGCCCGGGCGGCGCCGTTGCTGCACGAGGCCGCCAAGAAGTACAACATTCCGCTGGTGCAGTATGATTTCCCTCTGCCCATGCACAATTGGTCGTTTGAGGCCGCGGTTAATGCGCGCTGGTTCGACACCAAGTCCAAAACGTTGGGTGACGAATACCGGCTCTTCATCTTCAAGAACCAGCCGCAGATCACTCCTCAGAATCTGCGCGGCATCACCGAGCGTTTCGCGGCGGACAACAAGGTCGCGTTTCCTTTCGTGGTAGATCCTTCCGGCGAGCTAGCGGCAAAAGTGAAAACCGACTACGCGGTCGGGCAGCGCGTGGGCATCGAACACACTCCTACCATCTATGTTGTGAGTGACACGACTCGCGGAACACCCTTCGTCGAGGTCGTCGACCGGACGCAGCTTTATCAACTGATCGATCAGGTCATGAAGCAGGCAGCTCCCGCGACAAGTGGCCCGAAGTCAGCTACTGCTGCCAAATCGTCCACCACTGCGTCTAAATCACACTGATATGGATTTGGGTGCCATGTAAAAAAGGTGCCTCGGAAGTGCCAGAGAACGATGTTTGCGGAACTTGTCATTGGTCTCGGATGAATAGCAAACTACACTTAGGATGTTGTAACTTATTTGCAAATAAGAGGCATCCTCCCTTGGAATCCGCGCCTCTAAGGCCAAAGGGGTGTTACTATCGCTGCAAGGCGCCAGGCCGTCACACGCAGAGGTAATGATGAAGACGACCGCCGAACTCTCTTCGCATGATCGCATCCTCAGGGCTGCCAAGCAGCTCTTCGCCCAAAACGGATACGAAAACACCAGCACTGTCGCAATCGCTCGCGACGCAGGTACGTCTGAATCGCAACTGATGAAGCACTTCGGCAGCAAGCAAGGGCTGCTGATGGCAATCCTTGATCGTGGCTGGAACGCGACCATCGAGCGCATCAAGGTCACCGCTCCGTCGAACTCGTCCGCTGATCGGCTCGTCGCCATGCTGACGGCCGCCACCATCGAATTCGAAAACGACGCGCAATTTAAGATTCTCGCAGCTCTGGAGGCGCGCCGCGTTCGCAAAGACAGTAACGAAGTTATGGTAAGCCGCGGATACCTTCGTTTCCGCGAACTGTTCGATCGCGTTCTGATCGACATGCGCACCGAGGGTGCGATCCGGCCAGACCTGAATCTCGATGCGGTTCGCGCTGCGATCCTCGGTTTCGCCGATGGCTTGTGGCACGATCAGGTCATTGCTTCTCGCGCGGGCATCCCCTCCAACTACGGCTTTGACGACATTCAGAAGGTCCTCGAACTTCTGCTCGAGGTCTTTCAGGAACAGCCCGCCCGTCACGCCAAAGCCAGCTAGCACTCCTGAATGTTGAATCTAGGCTTCTTACCTCGCCTCGGGCGGGGTTTTTCTTGCGCTGCTTTCGCCGCCAAGGAAAGGGTGTCCCTAAAAGGCAACGTGGGGCACTTAAATGTAAAAGTCTGCGCCGTTCTGTGTCGTTAACCTCGAATATGTCGTTGAAACAAGATGGCATATCTAAATTCTTACTGCGCAGTCGACGTGCAACTATCTGTCATGGAGGTTCGCAGCAAGGTCGGATTACGGTTCTTGCGCACCATGCGTGGGGTGTTTTTTTGCCCAGCCTGTTTGCCGATTATCCTGGGTGTCCGATCCTTTCCCTTCTTTTTGGAAAGATGGGTATTGGATTGCCCTAATTCCAATTGAGTTGGAAGTGGTTGATGGATAGTGGATAGAAAGAGCTTGAGGGGGGCCACCCACCATCCCACAATTCCTAAAATAGGAGATCTGGCCACTGGCAACCGCCCACAAAATCTCTTGACTCTATACCCATAGAAGGCCTATGTATAGACTGTCATGGGAAACAAGCGCGATCTCATGCCCGGCACGCTCGACCTTCTCATTCTGACGACACTCGCTCGTGCGCCGCTGCACGGCTATGGAATTGCCCTCGCCATCAAGCGCCTCTCCGATGAGGTACTCACCGTCGAGGAAGGGTCGCTTTATCCCGCCTTGCAACGCCTGCTTCTGCGAGGCTGGGTACAGGCAGAGTGGAAGACATCTGAAACCAACCGTCGCGCCCGCTATTACACGCTAACCGCTGCCGGCCGCAAACAGCGGGGTATCGAGCTTTCGCAATACGAGCAGCTCATCGCCGCCATCGGACGCGTCCTGCAGAACACGTAGGAGCTGATCATGGAGTCGCTCACATTCTTCTTCCACAAACTTCAAATGCTCTTCCGCCGCGGCCGCTTCACCGAGGAATTTGCGGAAGAGATGGCTTTCCATCGTGAACAGGTGGAAAGGGAACTACGCGAAGAAGGAATGTCCCCCGACGATGCTCAGTACACGGCCCTCCGCAGGATCGGCAATGAAACCCAATTACGCGAACAAGCGCACGATCTGTTGCGCTTCCGAGTTGAGGGCGTCTTCCATGATCTCCACTATGCCTTCCGGCAACTCCGCAAGAACCCGGCGCATACCGCTACCGTGATCGTGATTCTAGCGCTCGGCATTGGAGCGACGACCGCCATCTTCAGCGCAGTTAATCCCATCCTCTTTCAGCCGCTGCCCTATCCGCTGGCGGGCCAAATCGTGATGATCTGGGAGCGGCACAGCGACGGGTCGCCATGGTTTGTCAACTTCGGCACGTTTCACGGCATCGAAGAGCGGACTTGTTCCTTCGAAGCCGTGGCGGCGTTGAAACCTTGGCAGCCCACCATGGTCGGAGCCGCCCGGCCGGAGCGTTTTGAGGGACAACGAGTGAGTGCCGGCTATTTCCGGGTGCTGGGCGCGTCGCCAGTGCTGGGGCGCGACTTCGTGCCGGCCGATGACCTGCACAATGGGCCGCGTGTGGTCGTCTTTAGTGATGAAGTATGGCGGCGGCGTTTTGCCCGCGATCCCTCGATCATAGGGCAGTCGGTGAAGCTCGACGGTGATCTCTTCACCGTTATTGGTGTTATGCCCGCGGGCTTCGAAAATGTGCTTGCGCCTACCGCCGAATTGTGGGCGCCATTGCAGTATGACCCCGCTCTGCCGACCGACAGTCGGGAATGGGGACACCACTTGCGCATGGTGGGAAGGCTTCGCCCTGCCATTACCAGAGAGCAGGCAACCGCCGAGTTGGATGCAATTCTGCACACGGTTGGGCAACTGTACGCGAAGGGCTACAACGAATCCGGCGGCACGCCTGCCGGGACGCAACTAAACTCTTTACATAGCGAGATGACCCACGATGTAAGACCAGCGCTGCTGGCTGTCTTGGGTGCGGTAGGCTTAGTGCTGCTCATCGCCTGCGTCAACGTGACCAATCTCCTGCTCGCGCGCTCTGTGCAGCGTCACGGGGAGTTCGCTATGAGGGTTGCTCTGGGAGCATCACGCATCCGGCTGACGCGGCAGCTTCTCACCGAGAGTCTCGTGCTTACGTTAATTGGCGGCGCTCTCGGATTAATAGTCGCGCGGCTCGGCGTGCATGCTCTCCTTGCGCTAGTGCCGCCGGGGCTGCCCCGAATGAACGCCATTGCGGTCGATGGTGCGGTGTACACGTTTGCTCTTGGAATGACGGCGATTGTGGGCATCGCCGTCGGACTGGTGCCGGCGGTGCAGTCCAATAACTGCCACTTCAACCGCGCCCTGCATCAATCTGCCTGCGTGATCGGTGGCCGGCACCACGCTTTACGGCGAACCTTGGTTGTCGCCGAGGTCGCGCTGGCACTGGTACTGCTGGTCAGCGCTGGGTTGCTGCTGCGCAGCCTGCAACGGCTGTTTTCCGTCGATCCCGGCTTCGATGCCTCGCATCTGCTCACCATGCAGGTGCAGGAATCCGGCCATTACTATGACAGCGACGCGAATCGCCTACTTTTCTTCAAGAATGCCCGGGAGGCGGTGCAGGCGGTTCCTGGTGTCATCGCGGCAGATTTCACCGGCCAATTGCCCTTGAGCGGTGACTACGACGTTTACGGTGTGCAATTTGAAAGCAATCCAACCGGCGAAGAGGGCGGGTTTCGTTACGCGGTTACGCCAGACTACATCCAGACAATGCGCATTCCATTGCGTCGCGGTCGCTTGTTGGCTGAGCGCGACACCATTGGCGCGCCAACCGCCGTGCTCATCAGCGAATCGCTTGCCAGGCGCAAGTTTGGCGATGGGGACCCCACTGGAACTCGTGTCCGGCTTGGTCCTGATGTCGGCCATAGCGATCGGCCCTGGGCAACCATCGTCGGCGTAGTTGGTGATGTCAGGCAGCAGTCGCTCGCGCTGGCTCCCGAAGACGCCTTCTATGTTCCTATCACGCAATGGCCCTGGGCTGACGAAGTGCTGTCGCTGGTCGTCCGGACGCAAGGCGACGCTGCTGCGCTCGCGCCTTCGATTCGCGACGCGATCTGGTCGGTGGACAAAGACCAGCCCGTTGTGCGCGTCGCTACGATGGAGTCGCTGCTCTCCGTCTCTGAGGCAAAGCGCCGCTTTACGCTAATCGTTCTGGAAGCCTTCGCGCTTGTTGGCTTGGTGCTTGCGGCGACTGGAATCTATGGCATTCTCTCCGGCAGCGTCGCCGAGCGCACGCGCGAGATCGGCATTCGCTCTGCCTTGGGCGCCTCGCAGCGAGCGATACTCGGGCTCGTTTTGCGTCAGGGAATGATGCTGGCCGCCATCGGCATCGTGATCGGATTGATCGGCGCCGCGCTTGCCAGTCGTGCGCTGGTAACGTTGCTGTTCGGCATCTCGTGCGTCGACCCACTCACGTACCTCGGGGTGGTGACACTGCTACTCGCGGTAGCCGCGATTGCCTGCTGGCTGCCTGCCTCCCGCGCCGCCCGCATCGATCCGGCGATTACGTTGCGGGCGGAGTGAGGCCGGCACGTGGCTATTCGAGATGAGGATATAATCCCCATCAACTCATGCCGCTGACTCAAGGTAAGACATTAGGCCCTTACGAAATTCGGTCGCTGGTCGGTGCAGGCGGAATGGGCGAAGTTTATCTCGCTTGCGACACCCGCCTTCAGCGCACCGTCGCCATCAAGATTCTTCCTGCTCACCTGTCGTCGAACCCCGACCTTCACGCCCGCTTCGTGCAGGAGGCCAAGTCCATCTCCAGCCTGCAGCATCCCAACATCTGCGTGGTGCATGATATCGGTTCGCAGGACGGGGTCGACTACATGGTCATGGAGTACGTCTCCGGCCAGACTCTGGACAAGGTCATTCCTACCGGCGGCCTACCCGCCAATGTTGCCACACGGTATGCCGTCCAGATTGGAGAGGCGCTTGCCCGCGCCCACGCTACTGGTGTCGTTCACCGCGATCTCAAACCCGCCAACATCATGGTGGACGACAGCGGCTTCATCAAGGTTCTCGACTTCGGTCTCGCCAAACTCGCCGCAGCCGAATCAGCCACCGACGACGTAGGCGCAACCATCACTGGAACCGGCACGGCCACCACTCCGGGAATGATTGTTGGCACACTTGCCTACATGTCGCCCGAGCAGGCCGAGGGCAAGCCCGTCGACGCCCGTACCGACATCTTTTCCTTCGGCGCAGTCTTCTACGAGATGCTGACGGGCAGGAAGGCCTTCGATGCCGACTCCAGTGCGGCACTGCTGGCAGCGGTCATGCGGGACGACCCGAAGCCGATCAGCGAATTGAAGCGTGATATTCCCGCCGAGGTTCGTCGCATCATTGCGCGCTGCATGAAGAAGAAGCCAACCGACCGATACGCTTCAGGCGCAGAGCTGGCGCAGGAACTGAAGGCGGCCCGTGACCTGGTGTTCCCGGAGTCCGGCGCCAGCCTTAGCCCTGGCCGCATTCTGCACGAAGCCAAGCGTCCCCGCATCCTCGTGCCTCTCACCGCACTGCTGCTCTTGCTCGGCATTGGCATCGCCTGGCTTGTGAAGCGCAATCGCGAAGCCCGCTGGGCCCGCGAGGTCGGCGTGCCCGAAGTCTCGCGGCTCTTCGATCAGGGCAAGTACGGCGAAGCCTTTGCCGTCGCCAACCGCGTCGAAAAGGCGACTCCCGGCAATCCCGAGCTCGCCAAGCTCTGGCCCGTCATCTCCTATCAGGTCACCATCGATACCATCCCCGGGGGAGCTGACGTCTATCGCCGCGAGTACAGCGATCCGAGCGCCGCGTGGGAACTGGTCGGCAGGACGCCGCAGAAGAACCTCCGCCAGCCGCGCGGCATGTTCCTGTGGAAGTTCGAAAAGCCGGGATACCAGACAGTGCTGCGTACCACGGTCGGCATGCTGAAACGCCTGAATTCTCCCGTCGGAGACACTCCGGCAACCGTCATATTGCTGAACGAGATTTCGCAGGCGCCTGCCGGCATGGTGCGCATTTCCACGGAGAAATACCCGAACACGCTGTTCATCCCCGGCTTCGAAGGTCAGCCCGAGCTTGAGCTGAAGGACTACTGGATCGACCAGTACGAGGTGACCAATGGGCAGTACAAGGCTTTCGTGGACGCCGGTGGTTACCAGAAGCCGGAGTACTGGAAGTTCGACTTCGTAAAGGACGGCAAGAAGCTGACGTGGGAACAGGCCATGGGTGAGTTCCGCGATGCCGCCGGGCGCCCCGGTCCTAAGGACTGGCTCCAAGGCGAATACCCCAAAGGACAAGATGACTACCCCGTCGCCGGAATCAGTTGGTACGAAGCTGCCGCTTATGCCAATTTTGCCGGCAAGAGCCTGCCCACTATCTATCACTGGAACCGTGCGTCCGGGCCGTTCTCCGCGGCTTACATCGTGCCCCTCAGCAACTTCGGCAGCAGCGGCATCGTGGCTGTGGGCTCCAAGCCTGGCATAGGTCCCTTTGGCACCTTCGACATGGCTGGCAATGTCAAGGAGTGGACGGCCACCGAGTCGGATCACGGTAAACGCTACGTCCTCGGCGGTGCCTGGGACGAGCCGAACTATATGTTCGTCGATCCCGACGCGCAGTCGCCGTGGCTGCGTGCCTCCAACATCGGCTTCCGCACGGTGAAGTACCTCGACCCGAACTCGATTCCGAGCCAAGCGATGGCGGCGATCCAGTGGCCGCGGCGCGACTTCAGCAAGGAGAAGCCCGCCAGCGATGAGCTCTTTCAGGCCTATCGCAGTGTTTACTCGTACGACAAGACGCCGCTCGACGCCACGGTCGAACAGACCATCGACGAGAACGACTGGACAATGGAAACGGTCACCTACTCGGCCGGATATGGTAACGAGCGCGGCAAGCTCATGCTGATGCTGCCCAAGAAAGGCAAGCCGCCGTACCAGACCGTGATCTTCTTCCCTGGCTCGAACGCGCTGCTGTTGCGGGAGTTTGCCGTGTACCCAACCGCGGCGCTGGATGCTCTGGCACGCAGCGGCCGCGCTGTTGTGTATCCCATCTACAAGAGCACCTACGATCGCGGAGACGGCTGGGAGTCGGATGTGCCCAACACCTCCACCAACTGGCGTGACCATGTGGTCATGTGGGTGAAGGACGCCTCGCGTGCGCTCGATTACGTTGACTCGCGCCACGATCTCGATCACGGGAAGATTGGCTATTACGGCTACAGTTGGGGAGCGGTCATGGGCGCGATCATTCCCGCGGTCGAGCCCCGCATCAAGGCCAACGTGCTCGCGTTGGGCGGCATGGAATACAGCAGATCGCTGCCCGAGGTCGACAAGATCAACTTCCTGCCCCGCGTTACCCAGCCGACATTACTGTTCAATGGCCACTACGACTTCTTTTTCCCCGTGGACGAGACCCAGATTCCGTTTTTCAACTTTCTGGGCTCGAAGCAGAAGAAGCGCATCGTGTACGAAACCGGCCACAACGTCCCGCGCAACGACCTGATTAAAGAAATGCTGAATTGGTATGACCAGTGGCTGGGGCCGGTGCAGTGAGTGTTTTCAGTACACAACTGGCGTCATCATGCCGATGATGCCGTTGATGATGCCGGTTTCTGCGCATCCGGGTTGCAGGCGCGACGACAGCACCTCGAGAGTGTAATGTCCAGGTCGCGGCGCGCCAGTAGCTCTAAAGGAACCCAGTGTGCAGCTAATCGCCATGTGAACTACATCGTCGTGGCACGACGGTCTCTAAGTCGGGGCCTGGGACGGAGCGGGCCAGTTTTGTTTGTGCTCTCCGAAGCCGCAGCGGCGCGCAACACGCATCGAGTTCGAATGGGCAGTGCCTGGGCCCCTTGAAACTCGCAATGTCACTACAGTTTCCGCAGGGCGGCGAAGACCTCTTCGGTGTCCGGGGGGCGGTCAATGGGATAGATCTTGGCGTAGGCGATTTTGCCCAGCTTATCGACGACGAAGACGGCGCGCTCGCTGATGCCGGGAACGGGGTCGCCCTGGCGGAGTATTCCGTACTTGATGGCGACATCGCCGTGAGGGTAGAAGTCGCTGGCCAGCGGCAGGTTAAGGATTCCGATTTCTTTTTTCTGCCAGGCGATGTGGCTGGGGATGGAGTCAACGCTGATGCCGATGATTTCGGCGCCGTAGCCCTCGAATTTCTCCAACTCGGCGTTGAAAGTGGGCAGTTCGGCCGCGCACACGGGCGTCCAGTCGGCGGGATAGAACACCAGGACGACGTTCCTTTTGCCGCGATAGTCGCTGAGCCTGACGCGCTGCCTGATGTTGCCGATCACCGCCGGCAAATCGAAATCGGGAGCCACATCCCCAATGTTGAGCGCCATGCAGTCCTCCTGGGCAAAAAGGTGATTCTAGAGATGCTGAGTGGGTCCCGCAAGTCAGCGGAGCCGTTTTCATTTGGCTGTAACGTTTCGCGTGATAGAAACTATCCTACGCGTGTCGGATAGAGACCAAAGCGATGTCGGCGGATTAAACCGGCTGCAAAATAGTTAGCAAAGGCAGATGCCTTACGGACTAAACACAGTCACGAAGCGCAAAGACGGCACTTCGCCCGGATCTCGCTCGTCCGCGGGGGATGATAAAACAGGACTTGTGGGGCAGAGCTAAAGGGGTGCGGAAAAATCCCTCAGGGGCGAGAGCCTCGAGCTATCTTCGATGTGTTAGGGCACGACTGAGTGATCTGACACGAAACCCTTACAATTACAATGCGACGTTTTCCGCAGGCTCTAAAGCTGTACCTCTCATGACATCCTGACAGAACAGCATCATGTTTCTGCGCATCAAGCATGAGCCTCCTGGCCGCTGGAAGCAATACACTGCCGGCAAGCCCGCGTGGCTGCTTCCATTCCTCGCTATTGAATGGCCTTTGGCCTGGCTGGCGCATGGCCTCAGCCGCTGGTCGTTTCTGGAGGTGCTGGAGTACCTGGGGAGCCTGTCGGTGCTCGTGGCGGTCATCTTCTACTTTCGCGAAGCGCCAGACCGTCTGAAGCAGAAGCACTACCAGGCATGGCAGGTTGTCAACACGGCGCAGCACATGGCCGGCAGTGGAGGCCGCATTGAAGCACTCGCCGAGCTCAATGCTGATGGGGTTCCACTGGTTGGAGTGAACCTGTCCTCCGCGTTTCTCCAGGGTGTGCAGCTTCCAAAGGCCAAGCTGGTTCGCTCCAACTTCAAAGAAGCGGATGTTCGCAACAGCAATCTTGCGGGCGCGGACTTGTCGTATGCGTCGTTGCGCGGAGCAAACTTTCGCGACAGCGATCTTAGCTCGGTGAACTTCACCGCAGCCGATCTTTCAGATGGCGATTTTTGTGGGACGCGGTTTACTGGCTCCGACCTGAGCCGCGCGATGCTCGACGGCGCTGAACTAGGGAATGTCGATCTGAGTAGTATTCACTGGCAGGGCATCAGTAGCATCAAGAAGGCGAATATCGCGGGCGTAAAGAACGCTCCAGCGGGATTTGCGGCTTGGGCGCTGATGAATGGGGCCGTCGAGAAGTCAGGGAATACGGACTGCCCGGTTAGCGGTGTCGGGAATTGACGTGAGCAGACCACCGTGCCGTCGTCGTCTCATACAGGAAAAACCCGGCCCCGCCACTCGCCAAAAGAAGGCGGAATGGGGCACCTTGCAACTTCGCGGAGCGGCAGGGGTTTATGAGCTTCGAAGTACTGAACCCGCAAACGGAAGCCTCCATGCCATCACCCAGCCGCGCGGCATATGTACCCGCGCTAGTCTCCCTTCAGCTGAAGTCGCTGTCTTGTGCTTTGCTGTTGCTATTGGTATTTGCCGCCAGTGTTGCAGTAGCACAACAGGACGATCAGTCGGTCACGACCATCAAGAAGGACGTTAATGTCGTCAACGTACTGGCCACGGTTCGCAACAAACAGGGCCAGATCGTTTCCACGCTGAACAAGGACGACTTCAAGCTCGAGGTGGATGGGAAGCCTCAGGCGATAAAGTATTTCTCGCGCGTCACGGACACGCCTCTAACGCTCGGGCTGTTGGTGGATACCAGCCTGAGCCAGCGGCGTCTGCTCGATAAGGAGCGCACGGCCAGCTACACTTTCCTGAACGACCTCATGAATGAGAGCCGGGACAAGGCGTGCGTGGTGCATTTCGATTTCGAGATTGAGCTGCTCCAGGACCTAACCAGCTCTCGTCCGAAGCTGCAGGCGGCTTTACAGAAGCTGCAAGTGCCGGAGGCGCACCAGATGCAGACGGGTGGATCTCCTGGACAGGGCGGCTTCGGCGGAGGAGGTACCAAGCTGTATGACGCGGTGTTTCTAGCGTCGGACGAGATCACTGGGAAGCAGCAGGGCCGGAAGGCGCTAATTATCCTGTCAGACGGTGTGGACCAAGGAAGCAAGGTGAGCTTGAGCCGGGCAATTGAGGCAGCGCAGCGGGCGAATACGCTGGTCTATACGATTCTGTTTGCTGATCCTGACGCCTACAACAACGTGGCGAGCGGGAATCCCGGTGGACGGCATGGCGGTTATCCGGGTGGAGGCTATCCCGGTGGTAGCTATCCAGGGCGTCGGTATCCCGGCGGGGGCTACCCGGGAGGAGGATATCCGGGTGGTGGAGGCGGGTATCCCGGTGGCGGCGGTGGAGGTCAGCCCGGTGGCGGGGGCGGTCGTGGCCGCGGTGGCTACAGCCACGCCGATGGAAAGCAGGTGATGATGCAGCTCGCTCAGCAGACGGGGGGGCGATTCTTCGAGGTGTCGAAGCACGAATCCATCGACGAAATTTACCGCTCGATCGGTGAGGAGTTGCGCAACCAGTACAACCTAGGATTTACGCCCGAGCAGACCGAGGCGGACAGTGGCTTCCATCGAATCACGGTCACGACGACACAGAATGACCTGACGGTGCAGGCGCGGGAAGGTTATTTCTCAGGGAAGTAATATCGAGATGCAAGAAGTAGTATCGAGATCGAACCGGCTGGATTAGGGCCGATTCACTAAACGAATCGTGGGATGCGTCAAATATAACTTGGCTGGGTGATTCCAAGAGGACAATTCGCCTTCACAACATTTCTCGCTCCGGTTTTTCTTTACGAAGACTTAGAGTGACTAGCGAGTTTCGAAAGCACGACCTGCTCGACGCGGGTGAGCACTTCATCGAGCGAGAGATTCGTCGAATCGAGAATCACCGCATCTGGTGCTGGGACGAGAGGCGAGACGGTGCGGGTGCGATCGCGAACATCGCGTTGTACGAGTTCTTCGACGATACGTTGGGCCTCTTCCGGCCTGTGGGTGCCGTTCTGGGCGACGCGGCGCTCAGCCCGAATGCGGGCATCGGCATCAAGAAAGATCTTGACGTCGGCATTGGGAAATACCGCAGTTCCGATGTCGCGACCCTCCATAACGACTCCGCCGCTAGCACCCATCTCACGCTGGCGCCGAACCATGATTTCGCGCACTGAAGGGTAAACTGACACACGCGAGGCGGCCACGGTGACGTCGGCTTCGCGGATGCGTTGGGAAACGTCGCGACCATCGAGCAGCACGCGGTTCCCGTCGGGCTGTGGTTCGAGCTCGATTATGGTCTCATCAGCCAAATGGCCGAGCCTAACCGGGTCGTCAAGTGAGACCTGCTGGTGCAGCGCCTTGAGGGCGAGGGCGCGGTACATGGCTCCGCTTTCGAGGTTTATGTACCCAAGCTTTTTAGCCAGGCGAGCGGCGATGGTGCTCTTGCCAGAGCCGGCCGGACCGTCGATGGCGATGATGAGTGGTCGTCCCGCGTTCATTGGCCGTTACTCTCGCTTCTCGGTGGTGGGACGGCTTTGGCCGCTCGGACGCGGCGTTCGACCAGAGGTTTGCCACGCCGGAGTGCGGGCGTCGCAGAATCAGAAGAGGGCTTCTCACTGGGCGGAGGCACCGTGCGGGTTGCGCGTGCCGCACCAGACTCGAGCATGACCTTACCGCCTACGTGTACAAAGCCCAACTCGCGCGCTGCCTGCAATGCATGAATCGCCTCGCGGACACGGGCACGGCCCACCAACGTAGAAAAGAAACTCTCGACCTCTTCCTGACGAACGGCACAAACGCAATCGACGTACTTCGAGACCAACGCGGTGAGTGCTTCGGCGACGGAGACGTGCACGCCTTCCCGCACAGCATCGGGCGCCCAGCGGAACAGCACATCCCAGAAGACGCCCTCATCCTGCTTGTAGTCAACGCGAGTGATGCGCAGCTTGGCCCACAGCTCATCGAGGGCACGGTCGAGAGCTGCTTCGGTAATTGCTTTGCCCAGCGATTCCCGAAGATGTTGCTTAGAAATAGGGCCGTGCTTCTGAATGAGCCGAAAGGCATCGACGGCGAGAGGCGAATAGCCGGAGCGGGTGGTGGCCACTGGAGCCTGGCGCGGATTGCGATCACCCACGAGTCCGTAGAAGAAAGGGAACACGGCAGAGGAAACCAGGAAGTTGTTTTCCGGATAGACAAGCGTTTCGAAGGCGGCTTTGTCGCGCAGCAAGCGCACCATCAGCTGTTTGGCTTCTTTGGCGCGCGGGTCGGCGAAGGCCTTTTGCGCTGTGGGCAGTTTTTCATCGCTGCCGATATACGCACCGACGAAGGTCGGAGCGAGCACGGCTGGCTTTTGTGGATAGAGAGTGCAGAAGCCGACGGATGCAATGAAAGAACGAGCAGCCTCGAGAGTTCGCACTCCTTGTCCATCCAGGCGCCACTTTTCGCGGCGCAGCTCGTGTAGTTGGTGTTCGAGCATTGGAAAAAAGCAACTCGCCATTAGCTATTGGCAACTAGCAATTGGTCCAGCAGCAACTAGACCTTTGATCAATCCCCCGGGTGCTGCGGTGCGCCAACAGGCTTTTGGCAGCTACGATTTGAGCCGACATTACGCATCTCAGGTTCTCGACCTCGGACACAATGTGCCAACATTAGAGGTCAGGCGCTAATTGCTAGTTGCTAATTGCCGAATTGTGTTGGCTGTCCTCAGATGCGCTTAAAGGCTCGCTGAATGTCTTTAACAGAATACCGCAGAACGACGGGGCGGCCGTGCGGGCAGCTCATGGGGCAGTCGGTCTTGGCAAGTTCCTGCAGTAGCCACTCCATTTTGTTTTGTTGCAAAGGCATATTGACCTTGATGGCGGCATGGCAGGCAATGCTGGCGGCGATCTGCGTGCGAATTTTTTCCAGATTCAGCAACTGTTCTTCGCGCTCGAACTGCTCAAGGATTTCGTGCAGCATGTGTTCCACGTCGGCAGGCACGACTCCGGCGGCGGTGGTTTTGACGGCGATGGTGCGGGTGCCGAACGGCTCAACTTCGAAGCCGTTGTGGTTCAGTTCGTCGGAGATTTCGGCAAACAGGGCCATCTGGCTAGGCGTAAGTTGGACCAACAACGGCATTAACATCTGTTGCCGCTCGGGGGAATTGGCGAGGCGCTGTTTCAGGATCTTCTCAAACAGTATGCGCTCATGGGCCACGTGCTGATCGATGATCCATAGGCCTTGTAGGTTGACGGCGAGGATGAACGAATCGCGAATCTGGCCCAGTGGCTTGAGTGTCGCGAGTGAGTCGAGGCTGACGGGGGCATCGTCCTCGATGAGCGCGGCGGCGCAGCCGTTATCGCGGGACGCTACGAATGCAGTCCTAATGAAGTCCCCCGCCCTATCGTCCGCCGCGGCGGCTGATAAGGGTGGGGCACCCGCAGCACGCGCAGTATCGGCGAAGGTTTGCGGACCGAAGCGAGCGACGGGAATCGCGGTATTGGCGTTGATGGCGATGCTTTCATTGCCGAATTGCAGCTTCTGCGGGATCGGCGGCAAGTCCGGTGCGCGGAGAGCGAACTCAGTGTCGGTCAGGATGATGGACGGGTTGTCATCCTGCGTGATCTGCTGTGCACTGGGCGACAGCGATGGTGTTGCCGTCGGGTTGGCGTGAATTTCGGCCATGAATGACGGCACGGGGCGGGCCTTCACGAGGGCAGCGCGCACTGAATTGCGGATGAAGTCGTGCAGGAGCGAAGACTGCCGGAAGCGAACCTCGACTTTCGACGGATGCACGTTCACGTCGACTTCGATGAAGGGCATCTCGAGAAACAGAAGCACGACGGGGTAGACAGTGGGTGGAATGATGTTGCGATAGGCCTCGGTGAGTGCGTGGTGGACGACGCGATCGCGAATGAGGCGGCCGTTCACAAAGATGAAGATGGAGTTGCGGTTTAGCTTCTGGATCTCCGGCCGGGAGACGAAGCCGTGGAGGCGGACTTCGCCGCGCGTAGGCTCTTCTTCCTGCTGACGCCGCCAGGGCGGGGGTTGAGGAAGGCCGGTATGAAGCAACGGTAGAATCGCGCTGAGCGGGATAAGCTGATCGAGAGTCTCTTTGCCGAAGACCTGGTAAATGCGCTGTGAGTGGTCAGCAACCGGAGGCGCGATAAGCATGGCGCTAGTAGCCGAGTGAAGCTCCCAGTGCATTTCGGGATGGGCCAGAGCATAGTGTGTGACCAGCGAGGCGATGTGCGCTAGCTCGGTGGGCTCGGCCTTAAGGAATTTGCGGCGCGCCGGGATGTTGAAGAATAGATCGCGTACAGAGATCGACGTGCCGAGGGGGAGGCCAGCTTCTTCGACGGTCAGAATCTTGCCGCCGGCAATTTCCACGATGGTACCCGCAGACTCTTCGGAAGCGTGCGTTTCCAAACGCAGACGGCTGACGGAAGCGATGGATGGCAACGCTTCGCCGCGAAATCCGAGGGTGGCGATGTTGAGCAGGTCGTCGGCACTGCGAATTTTCGAGGTGGCGTGACGTTCGAAGGCGAGCAAGGCGTCGTCGTGCAACATGCCCGAGCCGTCGTCGATGACCTGGATGAGTTTGCGGCCTCCGGCTTCGACATTGACGCGAACTCTTTTTGCGCCTGCATCCAGGCAATTCTCGAGCAGCTCTTTGACGACAGAAGCCGGGCGCTCGACCACCTCGCCGGCGGCGATTTTGTTGGCGACATGTTCGGAGAGGATGTGGATGCGGCCCATCGAGTACTACGTTACATGAGAATGAGCAAGTTCGGCGAAGGGCGAATTCTCAAGCGGCAATGGGGAGTGGATAATTGCACCCCATGCTGCAGCCGTGCCAACGTTTACCCAGGAGCATGCGTGTCGAGGAAGATGCGCAGCAGATGACCGAATTCTGAAGGCTGCTCCATCGCGGCGTAATGTCCGGCTTTGGCGATGACACGCAATTGGCTGCCGGCGATGCGCTGGTGGATGAGTTGGAGTTCGCTAAGTGGAACGCTGTCGTCCTCTCCGGCGATGACCAGTGTAGGAACGTTAATGGTGGCGAGTGTGGGAACGGAGTCAGGACGATCTGCCATTCCGCGCTGGACAGCGCCGATGTCGGCGGGCGACATCTTCATGCCCATGGCCCGGGCGGCGTCGAGGATGTCTGGACGATTGGTTCTCGTTGCCGGTGAAACGAGCTTGCCGGCTAGTTCCTCGACAAAACCGGCGGCGCCTTCCCAAAGGATGCGTTCGGCGACTTGCAGGCGATCGTTACGGCCATCCCGCGTTTCCGCGCCGGCGCGCGTGTTCGCAAACACCAAAGCTGCCACCCGTTCGCGATAGCGTCGCCAAAGCTCAAAGAGGGCATAGCCGCCGATAGAAACACCGACGAATATAGCGCGGGCGACTTCGAATTCGCGGCAGAGGCGATCGAGATCGTCGGCGAGCTTTTGCATTGTGACTGGGCCCTCGCCGGCTTCTGAATCGCCGTGGGCGCGCAGATCGGGCAGGAACAAGCGATAACGAGCAGCAAGCTGGTCGAGGACGCCGTCCCAAAAATGATGATGGAGGGGAAAGGGATGGAGCAGGACTACATCGGGCCCGGAGCCGGTGACTTCGTAAGCGAGTTGTCCGTCGCCGCTGCGATAAGTGGACACCGTGCCTGATCCTGTCAAATCTTATTCACCACGGAGGACATGGAGAAGCCTATTTCCTAAGGGTGCGATGAAAACCGATTTCCATCAGGCGCTGAAGCCCCTGTCAGGGTCTTAGACAGCACGGCTGAGGTTGTGCTATTTCAAAGCCAAATTTATAACCTAACTTCTACTTTTCTCCGTGCCCTCCGTGATGAAATGTTCTGCTTGCGTCGTTCAATTACGTGCGGTGGCGTTGCCCTCAGCTGGTGATTTTCTTCGCGTTGGCATCCCACATTGCGGGACGCTTGTTAAAGTACGAGTAGTTCGCCAGATGACAGCCGATGGCCGCGTTGTTGCCGAAGACCTCGTTCTCCACGCAAGGCTTACGCGTGCGAACGGCATTGAAGAAGTTGGCTTCGTGATCGACCGTGTCGCTGTAGCCCCGCGGCAGAACGAAGGTTTCAACCTGCTCGGTGATCTTCGACGTGAATGCCTCCGGCAGTGGATGGTCCTGCTCCCATTGAGACAGATACTGCTTACGAAGTTCGAGGGGCCATCCCACGATCGAGTAGTCTTCCGGTTGAGGCTGCGTGTTCTGCGGCGAGAAGGTGAGAGTCGCGTCCTTGATAATCATGGTGCCCTTGTCGCCGAAGAAGCCGATGAACTCACCGCCATCGTTGTTTAGATTGCAGCGAACATCGACGCGGAAGTTGGGGTAGTCGTAGTAGGTTTCGATCAGGTCGGGGAACTGGCGACCATCTTTCCAGCGGAAGAGGCCTCCAGCGGTTTGGGCGCGCGAGGCGACAGTGTTGGCACCGGTGATGAACATGATGCCGGAGATCAAGTGGACGAAAAGGTCGCCGGCGAGGCCCTCGCCGTAATCGGTGAAACAGCGCCAGCGGAAAAATCGGGTGACATCGAATGGAACACTAGGCACGCCCGTGAGAAACGCGGTCCAATCGATGTTCTGATCGTTCACGCCCGGAGGTATGGGATAGACCCACGCGCCGCTGGCGGAGTTACGGTCCCAGTAGGCCTGGATGCAGCAGACTTCGCCCAGCGCTCCGGAGTTCCAGATTTCGCGGGCCTTGGCGTAAAGGATCGAGCTTACGCGCTGGCTTCCCACCTGCAGAATGCGATTGTTCTTTTGCGCGGCGGCGACCATAGCGAAACCGTCTTCGACCGTGTGGGAGAGCGGTTTCTCGCAGTACACGTCCTTGCCGGCGGCGCAGGCGTCGACGACCACACGGCGGTGCTGGTGATCGGTGCAGGCTACGATGACGGCATCGATGTCTTTGCGATCGAGGATCTCTTTGTAATTGCGGGAGGTCGCAACTTGTTTGCCGAGCGGCTGCTGCACTGTGGCGAGTGCCTGTTGTCCGGCAGTCAGGCGTCCCTCCCACAGATCGCAAACGGCAACACATTCGATGCCGGGAACACGCAGCGAAGCTTTTAACAACTCGCAGCCACGTACTCCGGTGCCGATGGAGGCGAAGCGGATGGTGTTGCCCGATTGGGCTTGCTGTGTAGCAGCTAGCAGGGTGGTGGGTTCCAGCAGAGTCACTTTCGCGGCGGCGCCGGCGGCCAAGGCGGTGGCACCGACGCGCATGAAATCACGACGAGTCCAGGGATTGTGAGTCACAGTGGCACCTCAAAAATGATGGAGAAAGTTCGATACAGAGAAAAAGCCGCGGCAGGACCGCGGCTTGTCTCATGAGCAGCGGGTCTAGCGACGACGCCGAGCCGGGCGTCCTTTTTTGGCAGGTTTCTTTGCCGGCTTCTTCGCGGCTTTCTTCTTTGCCGGTGCCTTTTTCTTTTTCGTTGGTGCCGCTTTCTTTTTTGCTGCGGCTTTCTTCCTGGTAGGTGCTTTCTTGGCAGCTTTCTTCGCCGTCTTCACCGGAGCTTTCTTGGCGGCTGTCTTCTTGGGTGGCGGAGCAGGAGGCGGAGCGGTGCTAACGGTGGTTTCCTCCGGTTCGCTCTCTTCCACTTCCACTACTTCTTCGATGACGGAAACGGATTCGGGTTCTTCTTCCTCCTCCTCTTCCTCTTCGTATTCCTCGTCATCGAGCGAATCGCCATAGGAACCGTCTCCGTAGTCATCCATCTCATCATCACGACCGTACAGCGTGTCATCGAAAGCCGTCATGTGTCCTCCTCTGGTGGCCGGGCTCCGCATCGCACGGAGACAGCTCGCTGTGCTGAATAAGAATTGAACTCAATTGCATGCCGTGTCAACAGGCGCGCGATTATAGCACGGGGAAAAACGCGGCCGATGTGATGCGCGGCATACGAATAAGCGCGACGCGCCCTGTTGTATCAGAACATCTGCGACAAGGGAAGAGTACAAAGCGCAAAGGGTAAGGTAAGGAATGGCGAGCTGATTCACTAAAACTCACCTGATAAAATGCCAGAGGCCAAAAGCCGAGTTCGACAGGGCCTCAAGTAACTTCGGTGGCAGGGCTGAAGAGGCGGGGGAAAGTCAGAAAAGCAGATCCCTCGCGGACTGAAGCCGGCTCGGGATGACGAAAATAAAGGGCTTGTCGGCACGATTGAGGTCGTACCCTGACGCAAGCCATCGGCAAAGCGAGTTTTTCCGCAAGCTATGAAGCCGTGCCGTTTGAAAACTGATTTTCGAGATGGCTTCTATTTGTGAATCAGCAATACTTCGCCGGGGCGGAGGTTGGCGGAGAGGTTAGCGTTGTTCTTTTTCAGGTTGGCAACCGTCGTGTTGTAGGACTGGGCAATACTGCTGAGCGTGTCGCCCTTCTTGACCTTGTGGTAAGTGGCGGACGTGCTCTTTGTGGGGTGTTTGCTCGATTTGGCCGAGGTTGTCGTGGCACCTTTCTTCTGTCTGGAGGGTGCCGGCGGATTGCCGCCCGCGGAACCAACCTCGGCTCCTCCAGAGCCAGTTAAGGGCTTATAAATCAGTAAAGTACGGCCGACAGCGACGGTGTTTCCCCTGACGTGGTTCCAGGATTTCAGCTTGGCGACTGGGACCTCAAAATCGTCGGCAATCGAGCCGAGCGTGTCGCCCTTACGGACTTTGTAACGAGTGGCTTTGTGCGAGTAAGCCACGGCGTTACCCCCACCCCCCTGGCCGGGCGTTATCGGGATGATCAGCTTCGAACCAACCACAACCTCATCGCCGGTGAGGTTGTTAGCCTCTTCGATGACGCCAGTCGAACTGCGGTACTTGTGGGCAATCGAGTTCAGCGTTTCGCCGTACTCCACGCGGTGATACCGCCAGAAGGTGCGCATATCCGGCGGGATCAAGGCGATGGCGGTCTCGTACTTATCCTTGGTGCCGGAGGGCAGGTTCAACGTGAAGGTCTGGTCCTTCGGGGTGGTCATGCGCAGCAGGCTGGGATTCAGCGTCTGAAGGCTGTCCACGGAGGCGTCGAGGCACTCAGCCACCAGCCGCAAGTCTACGGGATAGTTGATGGAAACCTGATCGGTCGGCTCGGGCTTGTCGGGAACAATATTTTCTAGCCCATATTGTGTCGGGTTCTTCGCCATGATAGTGACGGCCACGATGATGGGGACGTAGTTACGCGTCTCCTGCGGCAGGACGCGTCGCTTGTATAGCTCCCAGAAATCGGCATAGCCAGTGCGTTCAACTGCGTGCTGGATATTGCCGGGACCGGTATTGTAGGCAGCCATGGCCAGGTACCAGTCGCCGAACTCGTGGTAGAGGTCCTTCAGATGCAGCGCCGCGGCGCGGGTGGACTTCACCGGGTCCTGGCGGTCGTCGATCCACCAATCGCGCTCCAGACCGTACTCGGAGCCGCGACCTGCCATGAACTGCCACATGCCACGCGCACCGGCGCGGGAGACGGCGAGGGCTTGAAACCCGGACTCCGCCATTGCGAGATAGATCAGGTCCTGGGGAACCCCGACTTCCTTGAGGGTTGCAGAAATCATTTCGCGATAGCGTCCTGCACGGGTTAGGCCGTGCTCCAGCGTGTAGCGACCCCTGGTGCTGGAAAAATAGTTGATGAACATCGCGACCTGGTCGTTCAGCATGAGCGGCAGGTCGGACTTGGTGGTCTTGATCTCGGCTTCAGCTTTGGCGCGGACTCTAGGATCAATGGGAAAAGTAATGTCGTTGGCTTCGTCAATCGGAGCAGAGACGGAGCGTTGTTCAGTGAAGCCGTCGCCTTCGCGCAACGCGACCTGCTCGAGGTCTCGGACGCCGTCCACAATTTTGTCGAATTCCTTCTCCAGGCGCGGATTATCTTTTACGGCAAGATTGCTGGAGAGCAATACGTTGAAAGCCTGATCGAAGCTCTGGCGGGCAGCGTCGAGGTGCCCGTCCAGATATTCCTTTTGGCCAGCCTGGTAGAGCTTGTCGGCCTGGGCGATAAGGTTGTCGACGGAATCCAAGGAGGTCGTTGTTTGGGCAGGGGCGGGACCGACGGACGGCTCAGGTACCGAGGAGTCGGACTTGACCGCGACAACCGCCGGAGCGGTGGCCTGAGCCGGAGGCTTCGAAGGGGTGTTCTTGGATTGGGAGGGTTCGCATCCCGTGCTGGCCAGAACGGCACATAGCAGCGACGGGGCTATCAGGTAACGGACCAACTTCATTCCTGTGAAAAAATATCTTTCCCCGTGAACAATAACTTCCGAAGCTGATGGTACTACGAGGGGAATGAAAGTGGCTAGTGGTCCAGTCGCCAGTTCCCAAGGGCCAGCTGACGCTTCGGCTGGGTGCAGGGCAAGCTGTGAAGCCGTTCCCCTTCGAAAACGATTGACGCTTACGCCAAGGAGGATTTCAGGTCTTCGATCAGATCGGCGGCGTCCTCGACTCCAACAGAAAGCCTGACCGTCGATGGAGTTACCCCCAGGAGCTTGAGCCGTTTCGCCCTGAGCCCGATATGCGATGACAATACCGGATAAGACAGGATGGACTCGACTCCTCCGAGGCTGGTCGCCAGATACCAAACCTTCAGGCGCTTGATGAACCGGTCGACGGCTGCCTCTCCGCCGCGCAAGTCAAAGGAAACCATCATGCCGAAATCTTTCATCTGGCGAGCGGCCAGCTCGTGGTCTGGATGATCCGCCAATCCGGGATAGTAGACATGCAAAACCTTGGGGTGCCGCTGCAATGCCTCGGCAATGGCGGCGGCGTTCTGGCAGGCGCGCTCCACACGCAGGTGCAGCGTCTTGAGCCCACGAAGGAGCAAGTAAGCGCAGCCGGGGTCGAGACATCCGCCGGTGAGGATCATCAGTTCGCGGGCGCGCTCCATCCATTTTTTTGAACTGGCCAGGATTCCGGCAGTGATGTCGCTGTGTCCGCCGAGGTACTTGGTGGCGGAGTGCATCACCATGTCGGCGCCGAGTGCGAGTGGCTTTTGCAGCACGGGTGTTGCGAAGGTGTTGTCGACCACAACGCAAGCTTTGTGACGGTGAGCGATGGCCGAGAGCGCGGCAATGTCAGCGCAGCGCAACGTTGGGTTGGTTGGGGTCTCCAGAAAAAGCATCCGCGTCTTCGGCGTGAAATACCGTTCGGCTTTTTCGAGATCGTGATAGGGAATGAACCGCGTGGTGATACCGCAGCGCGCCAAGACGTCTTCAAAGAGCTTCACCGTGCCGCCATAGATGTCGAGCATAGACACGATTTCGTCGCCTGCCTGGCAAACGGCCAGGGCAGCGATGGTTTCGGCCGACATCCCGCTGGCGGTCAGAACGGCAGACTCGGCTCCCTCTAGTGCAGCCACCTTGTCTTCGGCGGCCTTGACGGTGGGGTTGCCGTAGCGGGCGTACAGATACAGGTCGCGATCGCCTTCAGCGTATCGGCGTAAACCGTCCAGATCAGGAACGATGAAAACGGAGGTTTGCGTAATTGGCGTGGTGAGCGGCGCGGGCGTGCCGTGGCGATCTTCTCCGGCGTGCACACATCGTGTTGCGTCAGCGGAGCGACGTTTCATGAGAGTTCGATTCTAAAGCAGTGATTAGTGGGTAGTGGACAGTGGTTAGAAAAGAGTTCAGCGCGACACGCGACAAATGAAACCGGCGCTCCGGGAGGAGTGCCGGTAGTTTACGTAGCCAAATACTACCAGTTCAAACGCAGAGCGAACTGGAACTGCCGCGGGTCGTATGCCGCTGTGGGAACGCCGTTGGCATTCCACAATGGATTCACGTCCGCCACGTTGAACTTGTTGATGACGTTGAACAGGTCCATGATGCCCTGCAACTGGAAGCGCTCGCCGAGCCTAAACATGCGGGCGATGCGCAGGTCGTTGAACACGACAGTTGGCTTGCCGCCGGCGTTGCGGGCGAGGTTGCCATCCAACTGAGGCACAACACCGGTGACCAGCATGTCGGCGAAGCATGTGGGAATGAGATATCCCGTAGGGGACCATTTGGATGGCGCAGCGACATCGCCGCAGGAGTCGGTCTGGCCGGCATGAGCGCTCATCGGCCGGTCGGTATTGCTGGAGAAATTCAGGTTCTGATCGAAGCCGGTCACGATGTTAAAGGGTCGACCGCTGGCGGCTTCAATAATTGGACTGACAGTCCAGTTGCTCAGCAGCGCGCTTACCCAGCCAGAGCCCACCTGATTGCTCTGATAAACCGCACTGATCACGAAGCGCTGTCGCAGATCGAACAGCGAATTGGAGCTGTCAGCATTCGGATGATAGTCATCCTGCGGCGTCAAAGTGGCTTGCAGGTCTGTGGCCTCGTCGATAGTGTGTCCCCAGGTGTAGGAGGCCAACATCTGCCAGTGGCCGGAGAAGCGCTTGCTCACGTTGACCGTGAAAGCGTTGTAATCCGAGGTGCCGCTAGAGTAGTTGGCGACCATATCGCTAAAGGGAATCTGGTTATTGGCATAACCAAGGTGGTATAGGTTGAGTGTTGCCTGGGCTAGGGCGAGAGCCTGCGGAGGCAGGAAGTACGCGATAGTCGGGTTGAAGCCGCTGGGGCGGAAGAAGCTTACCCAATAGGGCGGAACATAGGGTAGGCCGCTCAGCGGATTAATACCGGCAACATTGACCGATAAGGGGTTATTGAAGAACGCAGCCTTCTGCGCAGGCGTAATGGTCGGGTCGGTCATGGCGTTGTACCAGTTCTGGGTGAGGTACTGGCCATACGCCGCGTTGGAATTGATCGGCCGGTTGATGTGGCGCCCGCCATTCCAGTTGTACTGCAGGGAAACCGTCCAAGAAGCCCCGTACTGATGCTCGATTCCGAGATTCGCCTGGTTGGAGTACAAGTTCTGGAAGTTTGCCGCTGTCGGGTAGCCGAACGGCAGTACAGACAGCGGTACCACCTGTCCCTGTGCCGGCTGATAGTAATTCTGATTGATCCACACCGAGGGTGTGTTGGGTGTGGGATCGAAGCGCTGCTGGTTAGCCAGATAAGTGAAAGACGGCGGAAGGCAGGTCAGACGACCGGCGAACGCATTGGCAGCATTGAGCGCATTCCCAATGTTCTGCGGTGTGCACGGATTCAGGCTGCCACCAAACAGCAGAATCTGTGGCGCCTGAGTGCCGTCGGCCACGACAGAGTCGAACACCAGCGCCATCAGAGGGTGGCCGTAGAAGATTCCGTAGGATGCTCGCGCGACTGTCTTGCCATCACCAAAGACGTCGTAAGCGAGGCCGATGCGGGGCGCGATGTTGTCGTTGTCGGGCGGAATTCCCTTCGTGATGCCGAGGGTCTTGAAAGCGGCTCCTGCCAGAAGGGTGGAGGGCGCCGGCTCCGGTAGAAACTCTACGTCGTACCGAACGCCGTAATTCACGGTCAGCCGAGGCGTCGCACGCCACGAATCCTGGATAAACGCCCCCAGGGTGTTGTTGTTGAATGCCAAATGCGGATTGCCAACGCCCTGCACCAGGTATTGGGGCAACGCCGCACCATACGCCTGAATCGGGCTGATGGGCGGGGCGTTTTGGCTTACTGCTACCTGTCCGAAGTTGTACACACCGCCAAAGTTCACCGTGAAGTTGGCGGTCAACGGGATCAGATTGTAGTCCACGCCGAACTTGATGCTGTGCTTACCTTTGGTGATGGAAAAGTTGTCCAGGAACTCCCAACGCTGCTCGACGCGCTGCACATACGAAAATGGCTCTCGTCCGATAAACGCAAAGCCGGGAATGTTTACCGCGACGCTGCTGCCGTTGGGCGCGGTGGAGTACGTGTAGTTCACTGAGCGCCGGGCATATTGGAAGCGGAATTCGTTCACTTTGTTGCTGCCGAGGGTCCAGGTGTGTTCGGCGATGATGCTCCAGTCGTGGAAATCGTTAATCGAGGTGCGCGACCAGGCGTTCTGGCCGAAGTTCTGTGGCCCCTGTGCGTTTACCTGGACGCCGGTAGTGCGGAATGGGCTTACACTGCCGCGCAACATCAGTTGCTGATTGTTGGTGAGCTTGTGGTCGAGACGAAGGGAATAGATGTTGCCGAATTCGTACACCGGGAAGTTGCCGACTACCGTCTGTAGTGGAACGAAGGAAGCGGGCAGCGGATCGAACTGGCCGGGAACGGTGGGCGCGAAGAAGCCGGATCCAAGTCCGAGAGCTTGCGTCAAAGGATTCTTTCCGGTGATGGCCACGGGTCCGCTGGTGCCGACCAGTGATGCATAGCCAATGGTTGCCGGCGTGATTGGGGCGATGTTGAGAAACAGGGCCTGGTCTGGAGTTACGGGAGCGACGAACGTACCCGCAGGATACTGCTTGCCGAGGGCGGCGTTAACAAAACGAGTGAGGTCGGAGGTGGCAGTGAGCCCGAAGTTGTTGGCGCCGATGTCGTTAAAACCGCTCTCATGGCGGTCGGTACCTTCATAGGCGAAGAACCAGTAGGTTCTGTCCTTCTTGATCGGCCCACCTGCGCTGATACCGTACTGCGCGCGAGTATAGGCGGGCTGATACACGTTGCTAAAAGGATTCGTGGCCTGAATGTAGCGATTGCGGAGGTATCCGAAAGCGCTGCCGTGAAACTGGTTGGTGCCAGACTTTGAGACGATGTTAATGACGCCGCCGGCAGCTTGGCCATATTCAGCGGCATAGCCATTGGTGAGGATCTGGAATTCCTGGACTGCGTCTTGAGAAACGGTGGAGCGAATGCCATTGACGGAATTGTCTACCGCATTGGTGCCGTCGATGCTGATCAGGTTGCTGCGTGCGTTCTGGCCGCCGATGTTTAGACCGGAAGTCGGAGCCGCGCCGATGCTGGGAGCGGTATCGCGCGCGAGCTGTGAGTTGGTCAAGGCGAAGCTAATGTAGTTGCGCCCGTTGATCGGGAAGTTTTCAATCGAGGTTTGCGAAATCGTGGTGCCCGACGTGGTGTTTTGGGTTTCCACCAGCTCGGCTTCGGATGAGACCGTAACGGTTTCAGTGGCTGCCGCTACGGAAAGCGTGACGCCCAGTTCAGCGACCTGGCCGAGTGCCAGACGCACTGAGCTTTGCACCAGCTTGGCGAAGCCGGGAGCTTCGACGGTGACGGAGTACAACCCCGGTGGCAGAGACAACAGGATGGCGATACCTTCGACGTTGGTCTTGGCAGTTCGCGTGATGCCTTTGTCGGTTACCGCTGCGGTGACGACAGCATCGCTCACCACGGCGCCTTTCTGATCCTTCGCAGTCACATGCAGCTCCGAGGTTTGCACCTGAGCCGCGGCGTCCGCCAGCAAGAAGCAAGCGGCGATCATCAGGCAAATCAATCGGCACGCGTAATTCATTGGGTTTTCCTCTAACGAAGTGTTTTTCCAATCTGGGTTTTGGAAATGAGTGCGAAGCGCAGCAGCGAGGACGGAAGTGCAACCCGACCCCCGGCCACGCGATAGCGGAAGTCGATCATGGGCCTTGGCATTCTAAGAACGTAAGAACGATGGACAAGCCATTCCGACAGACTCAGGGGGTTGTATAACAGCGGACGCCCACAACGCAAGCCCCAAATGTGGTGGGCGAGTGCAGTTGGTTACCTCGGGAATTGAATACCAGACGAAATGCTCGTTCCCGAAGACAACGCCCAAGCCATGCGCGGAGTGTTGTGGGCAACACCGAGGCGGCCTCTGCGGTCGAGCAGAATGATGCCGCCGTGGCCCTCCAGACGAGATTTCAGATAGTAGAGCGCACGTTGGGCGGCGTCCTGCGGAGCAAGGCCTTGTTCCACCTTGTCGGCAGTCCACTTGCTCAGGACGAGCTTCATCATCGGCTCACCCCAGCCCGTGGTGGACACCGCGGCGCTCAGGTTGTCGGCATAACAGCCGCAGCCGATCAGGGAGGAATCACCCACCCGCCCCGGCGCTTTGTTCAACGTGCCTCCGGTGGATGTGCCGGCGGCAATGTTGCTGTCGCGGTCGAGCGCAACCGCCCCCACTGTGTCGTGGGAGCGCATGGGGCCGAACTCGTCGGGCATTTGAAGGTAGCCTTGCTGCCTGGCTTCGCGAAGCCGCTCGATTTCGCGCGGAATGATGAGGTCGTCGTTAGAACATAGCTCGATACCGTGCTCTTGGGCAAAGCGTTCCGCCCCCGAGCCGACAAAATACACATGCGGACTGTCGGTCAGAATCTTTTTGGCGGCGCGAATGGGATTGCGAATGTGCTCGACACAGCCTACGCCGCCCGCCCGTAGGGTCGCGCCATCCATCATGCAGGCATCGAGTTGCACGCGGCCGTCCCTGTTGAGGAAGGAGCCGCGGCCTGCATCGAAGGTTTCGTCGTTTTCCATGGTTACGACCGCAGCCTCAATCGCATCTAGGCAGCTTCCGCCGCCTTCGAGCACAGCAAGACCGGTCGCGGCAGCAGCCTTCACTCCGTTCAGGTGCGCTTCGACGGCGTCGTTAGGGATGGCCCACGCGCCGCCGTGAACCAGCATGATGGGGGTTATGGCCAAGTTTGACCTTCCGGAAGGGAATCGCTCGAGGTTTTGAGCAAACTCGACAGCATAGCAGAAGGACGATACTTCGGAGGCTTGCTGGGCCGAGCGATTAAACTGGAATTATGAGCGATTTGGGTCGCATGCTGGTTCTATTGGGCAGCCTCATTTTGGGACTGGGACTACTATTGCTTCTGGCCGGCCGACTGAACCTGCCCTTCGGACGCCTCCCCGGGGACATCGTTTGGCGGGGGAAGAACACCACATTTTATTTCCCGCTCATGACCTCGATTGTCCTGAGCATTTTGCTCTCGCTCGTGTTGTATGTCGTTGGGAGGCTACGGCGCTAGAAGCTCGGGGTTGAATCATGAAACCTGAAAAACCGCTGAAAGAGTCGACTTCGATGGACTGCGCTGACTAGAGCCCACGGTGAATCAAAAATAAGCCATACCCTTTCAAGCCATCGCTTGAAGCCCGGCCTGCTGGGTCATGCGTGGGAAAAGACACTCCGGGCGCGTCATAAACCGCAAATCGTTTGTAACGAAGTGTAAAGTTAGGTTTTGCCAGAGAGTCAAGGTCCTTGTTTTCAGCTAGCTAGAACTTTGGTGCCGTCGGCTTGGTTTGGCAGCAGCGGTGCATTTGACTCCGTCTTACTACCCTCGGAGGATTGTCGGTGGAACCGACCTTGGCGATTATCGGCTTGAATTACCGCACCTCGCCAGTATCGGTCAGGGAACAGTTCTGGATTCCGGAGCCCGCAAGGTACGAAGCCTTGCAGCGGCTGCTTCGGTCGGAAGGGATTGAAGAAGTTGTCGTTTTGGCCACCTTTAACCGCACCGAGTTTATTCTCTGGGCCAATGACGTGCCGGCCGCAGCCAATTCCGTACTAAGGTTCCTCACTCAGGACTACCACCTGAGGCTTTGTGACTGGTCGCACTTTTATCGCCTGATGGATGACGTTGCATTTACCCATCTGTTTCAAGTGGCTGCCGGATTGGACTCAGCTGTTATAGGTGAGCCGGAGACTGCAATCCAATTGCGCGAGGCTTTGGAGCAGGCATGCACGGCAGGCGCGACAGGGCGCTTCCTGGACAGCACGATTCAGAAGGCCCTGGCTGTTTCATCGAGGGTCCGAGCTGAAACTGCGCCGAGGGATACCACCCTGACGTTTCCCTATGCCGCCGTGGAACTCGCGATGGAAGTGCTGGAGGACTTGTCCGATCGAGATGTTCTCCTGCTGGGAGCGGGGCGGATGAGCGAAATGGTCGCCAGATGCCTGCGCACCGCAGGAGCCAATCGCATTACGGTAATGAACCGCATATATTCCCGCTCCGAAGAGTTGGCGAACCAATTAGACGCCAAGGCGGCAGTATTTGACGAGCGTTTGGAGTATCTAAAGTCGTCGGATGTGGTCATTTGTTCCACGAACTGCCCGCAGAACCTTATCACTCTCGACGACGCTCGCCGGATCGCCCGCACTCGGCAGCACAAGCCGCTGGTAATGATTGATATGGCCGTGCCTCGCAATATCGATCCGCGTGTGGATCAGATCGATGGGGTGTATCTGTTCAACATAGACAACCTAGAGGAAGTTGTCAGCCGCGATCTTCGAGACCATAAGTTGAGTCTGGAGTCGGCTAACAGAATCATTGCCGACGAGGTGGCGGGTTTTCGTCGCAGACTAGCCGAACGTGTCGTGCCTACAATTGTCGCCCTGCGGCAACGGCTCGAGGAGTTGTGCCAGCAGGAAGTGGAGTATCTTCGCCAGGAGTTTGGGCCCTTCACAGAGGACCAGGATCAGGTGGTTTCCACGCTGGCCTCGCATATTACGCTGAGGATTGTAGGGGCCTTAGCGCGCGAGTTTCGTGAGGTGCCGGACCGCACTGGGCAAAGCTCCGATCTCGCAGTAGAAGCCGGACGGAAGAACTGACAGTAATCGAAAGAAGAGGAGTCGTATATGTCTCAATCTGCGCAAGAAGAGAAAGTAAAACAGTCCGTTGGATTCACCAGCGTACAGGCCTACACGCTTGCCGTGATCACGTTGGTGATTGGCATAGCGGTAGGCTACTTCGTCCGCGGGTCGGCGCCGACCGCGAGTGCACCGGAAGCAGCTCAGGCGCCGGCGGCCACGCCTTCGGGAATGGGCGGTGGGCAACCCCTGGCAGCCGGACAACTGCCCGGCATCGGCACGCAACAGCAAGGCGGTGCGTCACCGGAAATGTTGGCCGAGGCTGCCAAGCCGATGCAGGCCAGGCTGCAAGCGAATCCCAAGGACGTAGAAGCGCTGAAGCAGCTTGGGAACATTTACTACGATGGACAGGCGTATCCGCAGGCCATCGAGTACTACACCAAGGCACTGGAGATCACGCCAAACAACCCCGACGTGATCACAGATCTGGGAACGGCGTACTGGTACTCGGGAAATGCGGATAAGGCCATCGAGGAATATCAGAAGTCATTGGCGATTCGCCCGAATTACCCCAACACGCTGCTGAATCTTGGCGTGGTGAAGTGGCAAGGCAAGAAAGATCCGCAGGGAGCGGTCGTGGTTTGGGAGCAGTTACTGAAGACCAACCCCAACTTCGAGCAGAAAGAACAGGTCCAAATGTTGATTGAGCGCGCGAAGATGCACGGAGCGGGTGCTGCAAAGGGCTAAGCTTCGAGACGCGCGGATCCCGCTCACGCGGGATCCGATCTTCGCCAATGCTCGCCCCGGGACGGTGTCCGCGCAGAGCCCGTCCCGGGTTTTTGTTATTGGTGTTGCCGGCCTCCAGTAACCAGGTTAGCGTCCCATAGGACGGGCGCGAACCCTGAGGCACCCATACTAATGGGCGTGAGCGTGCATCTTGGACATTGCCTCGTCCATAGCTGCCTTCATTTGCTGCGGGCTCAGGTCTTTGATGTGAGTTGCGATTGACCAGGAATGGCCGAACGGATCCTTTAGCTTGCCGTAGCGGTCACCCCAGAACTGGTCCTGCAAAGGCATGGTTTCAATGGCTCCTGCCGCTTTTGCCTGCGAAAATACCTTGTCGGCATTTTCCACATACAAGTGAAGGGTTACGCACGTATCGGCCTTGGTACCGGTCGGGGATAGTGCTTCGAATTCCGGCATTTCGTCGTTCAGCATCAGGAGGGAATCGCCGATCTTGATCTCGGCGTGCATTATCTTGCCGCCTGGTCCCTCGGCCATGCCGCGCTCTTCGGCGCCAAACGCGCGCTTGTAAAAATCGACGGCCTTCCTGGTGTCGCTAACGACAATGTGCGGAGTAATAGAGTGGTAGCCGGCTGGAATGGGTGAAACTTTAGCAGCCATGTTCTTCTCCTTCGAAAGTGAATGATTGATTCGAACTTCTGGGCCCGGTAAGACCGGTTGTGAGAGAGTGGCTTCAGAGCGGGATTCTAAACCCTTTTCCGGAAGGGAGCCCCATCACGGTGACGAAAATGGGATGAATTGCAGAAAAGACTGGCGACTCTCGTCGCCAGCGCAGCGAAATTCAGTCGACAGGTTGATTGGTTCTATTCCGTGCGCAATGCTTTCATAGGATCGAGGTTGGCTGCCCGCTGGGCCGGCCACAGGCAGGCGAACAGAGCGATTAACACCAGTACCACTGCTACGACCAGCAGCGTAAGGGGATCACGCGAGCTGCTCTGTACCCAATGTGCGACGAGGTGGTTGAGGGCGATGCTGATTGCCAGTCCGACCACGATACCAACACCAACGGTAGCCGCCACCGACTTCAGTACCAGCTCCACGATGTTCATTCGCTGAGCACCCAGAGCCATGCGGATGCCTATCTCCTGGTTGCGCTGATTGACGGAATAGGAAACTACGCTATAGAGTCCGGTCGCCGCCAATACCAGCCCCAGAAGCGAGAAGATTGCAAACAACGACGCGATAAAGCGCTGCTGTCCCCAAATCATCGTCTCCATGTACCAGGTCAATGGATGGTGGTCGGAGACGGCAATTTGAGGATCACTGGCCTGGAGCCGCAGCAAAGCGGAATGAATTGCGTCCTCGGCATTGCTTTTTGTTCGCACTAACAGCGAAGCATAGGGAACCATGACTACCGTGTGCGGGACGAAGAACTGAGGCTCAATTGGCGCAGGCTTGCCGTTGCTTTCGCTGTCCCGGAATAGGCCATTATTGCGAACGTCACCCACCACGCCGATGATTTCGAACCAGTCATCGTTGTGGTCAGCGGTGACGAAGTCCGGCCGCTCCATCTTCAAGGTAGGCGCTTTCACATGACGCCCGATGGGGTCGCCCTCCGATAGATATTTGCGCACGAATGCCTGGTTCACCAGCGCCACGTGCGCCGCGCGCATCAACTCGGATTGGGTGAAGTCCCTACCTTGGATAAGAGGGATGCCCAGGGTTTCGAAGACCTCCGGACTGATGAGCACCAGCTGTGACTGAATTCCGGTGAGGTCCTGTTTGCCCTCGATCTCGATCTTGTCGGTGTAGCCGCGCATAGGAGGCGTCCACGTGGATGAAATGCTCGCTTGTTCCACGCCCGCCCCCGAAGCAATCGCCTGGCGAATCGCATCGAATTTGTTCGCGCGCTCGGTCCAACCCGGATACGACTTGCGCGGCAAGGCCAGATTGAGACTCGTAACCTTATCCACGTCGAACCCCAGCGGTATGCGGTAGGCGGTCATGAACGCACGCGTGGCCGCTCCCGCCATAGTGAGCAAAACGAGTGTCAGAGCAACCTGACCGGTTATCAACAGCCGATGGGTCTTGCGGTCCGCGCCTCCGCCGGAATGCCGTCCTGTGCCGCTCTGGATAAGTTCGTTCAGGTTCGGGCGCGACAATTGCAGGGCCGGCGAAACTCCAAACAGAATTCCCGTAATGACCGCTAACGCCATAGAAAAGAACAGCACTGGCAAACTGACATGGATGGTGGCTTCGTGCGGGAAAGAGTAAAAGGGCATGGCAGCGGCGATCCACTTCACTGCGCCAAATGCGAACCCAAGACCGAGTATGGCTCCCAAGTCGGACAGCAAGACGGATTCCGTCAGCAGCTGCCCAATGATGCGCCAGCGGGAGGCGCCCATCGACGATCGCAACGCCAACTCGTGCATTCTCGCGGTGCCGCGCGCCAGCATCAGGATCGAAACGTTGGCACAGCCGATGACCAGCAGTAGCACCACCGCTGCAAACAGCATCAGGAGCGTCCCCGAAAACCGTCCTAGCACCTGCTCGTTGAGCGTCACCGTCTGGGTACGGACGACCGGTGCATATCCCTTGGGGTCGCGGTCCTTAAAGCTGAGAATGATTGGCTGCAGTTCTGCGTTCGCTGCCTCCAGCGTAATGCCGGGCTTGAGCTTGATGAAGCTGTTGCGGTAGTCGTTCGGGTCGGCGGTCGGAATGTACGGCACATACACATCCGAGTCACCCCAGGTGAAACGTGGGGCAGCCACTCCGATGATGCTGTAGACCTTGCGGTCCAGCTCGATCGTCTTGCCTAAAACGTCGCGGCTGGCGCCGAACTGTTTCTTCCAAAAGAGGTAGCTCAGCACCGCCAAGGGCGACGCTTTTCCCTCGGTGACGTCCGCTGACGTGAACTGGCGGCCCAAAACCGGCGGCACTCCCATGTACTCGAACAGGTTCAGGGTGTACTCGCCCAATTGCACGGAGACTGGCAGTTGGTTGGCGGCCGTCATGGTTACGGTATTGCCGCTCTGCATGAAGATTTCATCCACGCACTTGGCTTGCTTGAGGTCATTGAGTTCCGGGCCGTTGTTGAAGACAAGTCCCATCTGGCGCCCGGCATTGTCAAACAGCTCGACGTGCACCATGCGATTGGCGTCTTTGTAGGGATACGGGTCCATGAGAACGCCGTACACGACGCTGAACACCCCGGTGGTAGCCCCGATGCCCAGGGCCAGCGAGAGGATCGCGGTCAGAGCGAAGCTCTTGTTCTTTAGCAGTTGGCGAACCGAAAAGCGAATATCTTGCATCACTGTTTTCATAGGCGTTGCTCCTGTTCGCCAAGAACTCACTCTTGATCTTGCACCCGGCCAGCCATCCGTGAACGATCGAAATCTGCAAATGGCGTGCTTTCGATGCGATTAGTCCCATTTCGGGATTAGCGAGTGTTCGTCTTTGGACAACCCTGTCCAATGCTGGGTCGAATGCCGATGAGCTGCCGCGACCAACCTTGCGTAACCTAAAAGTGATAGACACCACCGCCTGCACTTTTGGGCCAGCGTAGTAAGCTAGTGGTACGCAATGCCTGCGGAAAAGGTTCTCATCGTCGATGACGAGAAACTGGTCCGTTGGACGCTCCGGCAAAAGTGCGAAGAGTGGGGATATCGCGTACTGGAAGCTGACAACGGCACGGCTGCGCTCCGCCTAGCGCGCAACGAGTCTCCCGACCTCGTCCTGTTGGATGTGCGCCTACCCGACGCCAGTGGTATCGATGTCCTTGAGCAGATCAAGAAGGCCAACGACGCCCGAGCCATCATCATGATTACGGCTGACCCGCAGTTAGAGGATGTAAAAACAGCATTGAAGCTGGGCGCGTACGATTTTGTCGGCAAGCCGCTGGATTTCGACGAGCTATCGGTTGCCGTTAAAAACGCTCTGGAAACAACCCGCCTGCGTAACGAGGTAGAGACCCTGCGTGGTGAGGTTCGGCGTCGCGCCGGATATCACAATATTATTGGCGTTTCCGCGAAGATGGCGGATCTTCTGGGATTCGTGAGCAAGGTCGCGACCAGCGAAGCCACAACGATTCTGATTCAGGGGGAGAGCGGGACGGGCAAGGATCTCGTCGCCAAGACCATCCATTATCAGAGCCGGCGTCAGGACAAACCATTTGTCGCTATCAACTGCTCGGCAATTCCGGAAACGCTGATGGAGGCCGAGCTCTTCGGCCATGAGCGTGGTGCATTCACCGACGCCAAGGCGATGAAGAAGGGCTTGTTCGAGATGGCCGACGGTGGCACGCTCTTTTTGGACGAGATCGGCGAACTTTCGCCGCTGTTGCAGGCCAAGCTGCTACGCGTGCTGGAAGACCAGATGATCCGACGCGTAGGCGGCTTGCGCGACATGCAGGTGGATGTGCGCGTGATCGCTGCATCAAACCGCGATCTCGAACGTGCGGTGAAGGAAAACTCTTTCCGGCAGGATTTGTATTACCGCCTGGCGATCATTTCGATTTTTCTGCCGCCGTTGCGCGATCGCAAGGATGACATACTGCCGCTGGTGGAATACTTCATCGATCGCTACAACCGGAAGTTCAGGAAATCGGTGGAAGGCATTACCGACGAAACGCGCAAGCTGCTGCTGAAATACGACTGGCCGGGCAATGTTCGCGAGTTGAAGAATGCTGTCGAACGCGCAATGATCTTGGAAGAAAGCAACGTACTCCGCCCTGACTACCTGCCGTTCGCCGTGGCCCAGCAACAGGCTGCATATACTGCTTTTGAGATGACCTCGGCCACTGGAAACGGAAACGCCGACGCGACGCGACTTCCTGACGGACGGAGCTTGCCTAAGCTGGTCATCCCTGAAGGCGGTACTTCGCTGGAAGAAGTTGAACGAGCTCTGGTTGACATGGCGATGACGCAGGCGAGTGGCAACCAGACACATGCCGCGAAGCTGCTGGATATCAGTCGCGACGCGCTGCGTTATAAGCTGAAGAAGTTCGGGCTTCTCCACGCGGAAGAGGACGAGCCGTCTCCGGCAAATTCCTAAGTCGCTCTTCTCCGCTTCTCAAACCTCTCCCCGGCGTGTCACCATATCGGCAGCGCGCTCACGGCACTCTCGCGAATCGCGGTTTGAACGGGATGGCTGAGCAACGGTATTACAAGATGCGGAGTCACACTAAAGTAAGCACTCACAGCTAACCCACTCCGTCGACCAAAGGAGCCTATATGCGGAAGATCTTCATCGCGATCGTCGCGGTCATCGTGCTCATTTTGGTAGTCCTGCTGGTGCTGCCGTTCTTTATCGACATCAACTCGCACCGCGGCGAGATTCAAGCCCAATTACAGGAACGTCTACACCGGCCGGTACAGCTGGGTGCAATGTCTCTGCGGTTTCCTCTGCGCGTAGCGGTGCAGAATGTCACGATCGGTGAGGACCCACGCTTCCGCACCAGCGTGCCGTTTGCCCAAGTTGGCGAAATGGATGTCAGCGTCAAGCTGCTGCCGTTGCTTGCAAAGTCGGTACAGATCAACCGCCTAACCCTGAACCGGCCGACGATTGAGCTGATCAAAGATCCAGCGGGAGTTTGGAATTTTGCCAGCATCGGCCAAGCTCCGGTGACCCCGGCCGCGGCTCCGGCGCCGGCGCAACGTCCCGCAGCTGCGCCTCCTCCCAGCGGCGGCGGCATTTCGCTGGGTGAGCTCAAGATCAAAGACGGGCAGGTCGCAGTTACCGATTTGCAGAAGCATCTGCCGCGCGCTGTCTATGACCACATTGACCTGACGCTGAACGATTTCGCTCCCGGCAAACCGTTCTCGCTGGATCTGGAGGCGCACCTTCCCGGCAAAGGAAACGAGACGTTGTCAGTCAGCGGCAAGGCAGGTCCGATCGATCAGGCTGAGACGCTGAACACTCCGTTTGACGGCGAGCTCAAGCTGGACCAGGTTTCGCTTGCCGGCATGCAGAAGTTCCTCAACAGTTCGTCCCTTGAGGGTAGCGATGCCATGCTTTCCGGCAAGACCGACCTGGTGAACACCGGTGGAAAGATGTCGGCGAAGGGATCACTGAAGATCGACGATGCGGTGGTTCACAATGTGCAGGTTGGATACCCGATTACAGTAGATTTCGACGTTGCCGACGACCTCAAGTCCGACGTGATCACGATCAAAACCGGCGATCTGAAGCTGGGTTCGACCCAGCTCTCGGTAAATGGGACGCTCAACACGCACGAAAAAACTTCAATAGCGGATCTCAACCTCTCGGCGAAAGAGGCATCCATCGAAGACGCGGCACGGCTTGCGGCCGCATTCGGCGTGGCTTTTAGTCCGAACGCAAAGATCAAGGGTAAACTCTCCGCCAACGTTCATGCGCAGGGGCCGACTGACAATCTGGCCTTGAGCGGGACCGTAAACGGGCGCAATCTTGAGGTTACAGGACCTGACATTCCGCAAGCCGTCAAAGTTCCCGCGCTTGATTTCACCATGACGCCGCAAGACATTCGCTCAGCGCCGTTCACTGCCACATCCGGTGGTACCACATTGTCAGGGCAGATGAGCCTCTCCCAGTACACATCGCCTTCTCCCCTGATCGATGCAACCTTGAAGACGGTGAACGGGAAAGTCGATGAGCTGCTGAATATGGCCAAAGCTTACGGCATAAAAATGGCCGAAGGCATGAGCGGTAGCGGAGCGATCAGTCTCGATCTACGCGCCACCGGACCCATCAAGAAGTCTGAGTCGATGACCTTCAACGGCAGCGGAGCAATTCAGAACGCAGTCTTGAAGACACCGACGCTTACCCAGCCGCTGAACGTACGGAATGCAAATCTTCAGTTCACGCAGAATTCCATCAATCTGACGAACATCAACGCATCGCTTGCTTCCACCAGCGTCATGGGCAATCTGGGGATGTCGAACTTCCAGGCGCCGCATCTGACATTTGCGCTGTCGGCCGACAAGCTAAACATCACGGAATTGGAAAAGCTGACTTCCCCGAGCAAACCTGCGCCGGCGAAGAAGGCCGAGTCGTCGTGGAGTTTGGTGCCTTCTACCCAAGCCACACCAACTCCCCAGCCCAGGTTGTTCGATGCGGCCACCGGCAGCGGTACGATTGCCGTCGGGACGCTGATTTATGACCGCACGATAATGAGCAACATTCATTCCAACGTTAACCTCAATCATGGCGTGATTCAGCTCAATCCACTTACAGGGCAGGTTTTTGGCGGTCAGGTCAATGGCGCGATCAGCATGGATATGCGTCGCGAAACGGCCAGCTATGCCGTGAATGCGAAGCTGACGGGTGCCGATGCCAACCAGTTACTCACCGCCGTGGCTAATACTAAAGACACGCTCTATGGAACGATGAACGCCAATCTGAATCAGACCTTCTCCACGCCTGTTTCTGGAGATGTCACCCAGACTTTGAATGGGCCATTCGCGTTCACGCTTACCAACGGCAAGCTCACCAAGGTCGATCTGGTTAGTGAGCTGGCGAAGATTGGCAAATTTACCGGAGGGGGAGGCGCGACCGGAAAGGGATACACCTCGATCTCCAGCATGAGCGGAACGTTTGACGTTCACAATGGCGTCGCCAACACCAACGATCTGAAAGCAGCATTGGACGTCGGAACCATGGCCGCGAACGGCAGTGTTAATCTGGTGAATGAGGGGCTCGCTATGCACCTCACCGCAGCGCTGAACAAACAGTACAGCCAGTCAGTGGGTGGTACAGGCGTGGGCGGCTACCTGAATACGGCGCTAGGCAACAAGAACAGTGAGCTGATCATTCCCGTCATCATCTCCGGCACCATGAGCCATCCAGTCGTTACGCCCGACGTGCAGAAGTTGGCTGAGATGAAGCTCAACAACATCGTCCCTAATGCGGCAGGTCTGCTGAGCGGTAAGAGCGGCGGTGCAGGAGGGATCGTGGGCGCGCTGCTGGGGGGCGGACAGCAACAGCAACAGGGACAGCGGGCTGGCAAACCCGCGCAGCCGAATCAACAGCAACAGCAGCTAAACGATTTGCAGAATGCGATTGGAGGCCTGCTGGGGGGCAGTAAGAAAAAGCCGCCAAAATAACGGCCGTGCTCCACATGACAGAAGCCGCTCCTCGGAGCGGCTTCTGTCAGTTTCTGCCAAGGGTTGAAGCTAGGTTCCGGTGGCCTCCAGGAGTCCCTGTTCGACTTTTTCCTGGCAGGCGATGCAATGGCGGGTCCAGGGCACGGCCTCGAGGCGCTTAGGATTGATCTCCTCGCCACACGCAATACACTCACCAAAACTGCCTTCGCGAATACGTTCGAGCGCGCTCTCCACCATCTGCAGAGTCTGACGCTCGCTGCTACTCTGGCTGAAGAGAAATTCCTTGGTGTAGGAGTTTGCGGCGCGATCGGCGACATCCTGGGCCGTTTCTAGGTCAGCCTCACGCCCATCCTGAGCGGTGCGGCTGACTGCCTGGCGTAGTTCTCGCTGCCTTTCTTCCAGCCGTTTTTTGAAGGTGTCCAGTTTCTTCTTTTCCATAAAGCACCCCCATGCCTTCGAGGGCTAGCCTTCTACCTTGCCCAAAATTCAGCATGGCGAATGAAAGATAATATGCCCCCTACATGGCTCCGTCAACTTTGAGTCTTTTCCAATGCAAGATGAGCCTGAAGGAGGAGTCGGTTTCTAACACAAGATGAGCCTGAAGCAGGTGGCATGCTGAGGATTGACCACCAGCGTGCACGAAGCCGAGAAGCTGAGCCTGGAGCAAATCGCAGCTTTCTTACAAGCCAGCGAGGAGATCCGGTTCAAAGCCCAAAGCCG